>Ga0222714_10001378_pt1 | contig 27366 bp, 17 predicted proteins | sample C33_3DmetaG_FD_165048 | JGI IMG/M metagenome (GOLD analysis project Ga0222714, IMG submission 165048) | Estuarine water microbial communities from San Francisco Bay, California, United States - C33_3D | ecosystem: Environmental > Aquatic > Marine > Unclassified | place: USA: California...
GGTGTTACACTTGGAGTGACAGAAACTGAAATCGAAGGTGTTGTAGAAACACCTGGAGTCTGACTAACCGAAATAGATGGTGTTACACTTACTGATGGTGTTGCACTAATTGAAACAGATGGTGTAGAACTAACAGATGGTGTTACACTTGGAGTCTTAGTAGGAGTTGGAGTATTTGTAGGAGTCAATCCTGGTGTTGACGATGGTGTTGGTGTTGGTGTCGGAGTTACACCGTCACAACCAATTGGTAGATTTTCTGTGGCTAATGTTTGTAATTCATTTACAAACGCTGTATAATAAGTTCCATTTATATACCAAATGACCGCCGTCTCACCTGGTTGGATTTGTTGTTCATCAACAAAATAGTTATCAGAAAATCTGTTATATGATACAACGGCAATCTTGGTGGATATGTTTTTTATAGTTCTTTTAGTACCATAACATTCTGAAATTAACACATTTGGTGGTGCTGCAGCAAGAGATGAAACAGATGAAGTAGATGATGCAGGTATAATACTTGGACTCAATCCTGGTGTTGGAGTAGGGGTAGGAGTAATAGGAACTTCGTCACAACCTACCGGTAAATTGGATATTGAGATGGTTTGAAACGAATTTGGGAATGCCGTCCTAAAAGTATTATTTACATAAAAAAGTGTTGCAGTGGTACCTGCATCAATAACTAATTCATTAACGTCCGCACCATCGGAGAACTTTTTGTAACTTACCGATGCGGAAAATTGTGATACGTTAGATATAACGTGTTTTTTACCTGTACAAGCCATCTATGAAATATTTCATATCATAAATATTTGTTTTTTTAGAAAATAAGGGATGGTCATTGATTATTTTTGATTTTTAATAAAAAAAATCAAAATCTTATTTTAGCAACAACATGTAACAGGAGTTGAGGTACCACATTCACCTGTAATTATATCATCAAATAATGGTCCTGTGGCAGTTCCAATTATTTTTCCAACACAGTTACTAATAGGTAAGGTTGAAACAGTAACAAAAGTATTTATCGGTAATGAATTAGAGCTCTTGACAATATAAATAGACCCATCCACACTACCATTGGTACAGTTACTGACTTGCCTTATTTGATAGTAATAAGAAGTTGCTTCAGATAAACTTGGTGTGATTGATATACTTGGCGTGGGACTCAGACTTATTGATGGAGTTACACTTGGGGTAATACTCAAACTAATAGATGGTGTTAGGGATATACTCGGTGTTACACTCAAACTAATAGATGGTGTTGTGCTTATACTGATAGAAGGTGTTGATGACACTCCTGGAGTTTGACTAACAGAAATAGATGGTGTTACACTTATTGAAATGGATGGAGTAACACTCGGAGTGGATGATATAGATATTGAAGGAGTATTACTCACCGATGGTGTTACACTTATTGAAATGGATGGAGTAACCGATGGTGTTACAGCCAATGATGATGTCACAGATGGTGTAACACTTGGTGTTGGGAATACAGGCAAGCATTCCAATATCTTAAATTCTTCACATCCATTTGCATCAATTAAAGTAACCATAACAGATGGTGCAGAATTAAATACTGCAGGTAATGTATACAACTGAGGTAATGATAACGCATTTACTATGGTACCCAAAAAACTTGAGTTATTACCAAAGGCATCTGCAACATACACATCAACGGGATATGTACCTGTAATATTTGTTATTTCAATCTGTGCCGACATTAGCTAACGCAATCTATATCATAATCGATTATGAGTTCAATCACAATTTCCTCAGCAGATAAAGAACCGTCCGTAGAAATTATTATCTCAGATGTTGTACTATCAATAGTTACCCCCGTAATACCAGGTATTGATAATAAAATAGATTCAACCTCATTGAAGTATTGTTGGTCTGTTGGAATATCCAATAATGAAGTACTATTATAGAATGGAACCAACGGAGATGGATATGTTGTACCACTCACGGTAACCTGAACACTAAAGGTTGCTGCAGATAATAAACAATCCGTATGTCCTGAAGTTAAGTCTCTATAACCCTCATTGTACATTTGTAATATCCCCCTCTTTGTTCCTGAAGTATAGACGAAATCACTACTACACATTTCATAAACCATATAGGTAGAGATAATCTCTGAACAACTAATGGTAGTCTCTCTTGTTTGGGTACATCCATTATCATCTACTATCGTCAAAGAGTATGTACCCCCTGTCAATCCACTTACATAGATATTCTGTGGGTTACCACTAACATTACTTGACCATGTAAAGGTAAATGGGGGTTGTCCTGAGTTTATAAGGGCTGTTATGGTTCCACCACTACCTGAAAGACCACAAGATGTCGGAAATAAAGAGAATTCCACATTTCCTTCAGAGAGTACAGATACATTTCCTGTTTGAGTACATCCTGTGGAATCAACAATCGTATAGAGGTACTGTCCTGCGGCTAAACCTCCGAAGGTTGCAAATAAATTTCCTGTCGTAGTTGTGTTTCCATTATCTAAAGAATAGGTATATGGACTGGTTCCACCTGATGTTATCATCAATGTTATAGAACCATTCTCCAATCCACATGAAGAAGTAGTTCCTGATGTTGTAACAATATACGAAGGATTATTGTTGACAGTTACGGAATTGGTATACACACAACTTCCACCATCAGTGATGGTAAGGTCGTAGGTTTGTGAAGTTAGATTGGTAAATTGGTAAGACGTAGAGATTGTCGTTCCCGATTGATTAACTCCGACACCAGAAAGTGAATAAGTATAGGGGGGTGAACCTTGTTGTACATTTACTTGTATTGAACCACCATTATTTGAACATTCAGAGTCTATAACAGAAATAGATTGGACATTGAATGTACCGGGGGTTAGTAACGTTGTTCCGAATGTAACTTTACAAAGAGCGGCATCGGTAACCTCAACAAAATAATTGCCGGCTGGTAAACTCGTGAAGGTATAACTTGGTGAATAACTAATTGCTGTTGTTCCATTAGAACCTGAATAATAATATGGTCCTGTACCTCCTGTTATGGTAAGTGTAAGTGAACCATCAGATGCAAAACAACTTGGGTTGACGGCACTCCATGAACCAAGACCTATAGATGGTACCAACTCTACCAGGGCAACTTTACTAACAGAACATCCAAGAGAATCTGTTACAGTTACTTCATAAGTTCCTTGTGTAAGACCGGTAATTGAAGTACCTGTATATCCATTATACCACAAATAGGTGAATGGTCCATTTCCTGTTGTTCCTGTGATGTATACTTTTCCTGATGGGCTGGCACATTGGGTATCATTGATTATGTAAAATCCAAAATCTACAGTATCTGATGAATAGATATGGAAGTTACCTGTTGTGGCGCTACATCCCGCCTCATTTTGTGCAATAATATTATAAATTCCTGGTGCTAAATTATCAAATACCGCAGAAAAACTCGTAGTATTTACAAACTCTAAAACTGTACTCCCTGAATATAAAGAAAATGTAATATCTGAATAGTCGGAAAGTGCCGTGACAGTTACACTTCCGTTATCTAAGTCACAAGTAGTATTTGATACGGATGTAACATCTACTGTCATACCTGAAGAAATACTGACATTAATATTCAAGAAGTTATTGACAGGCATTGTGGAGTCATTGAGTTGGACTTGGTATATACCAGCACTCAACCCTGTTTTTGTTTCACCATAACCCAATAGAGGATTTGACCAATAAACCGTGTAAGGAGGAGTACCTCCTGAAGGAGAAATTGTTGCCGCGCCTGTTGGATTTTCACATGTACCTGTAATGAATACATTATAACCCATTGTTCCTGCAGCCGAAGATGGACATGTGGTTGTAGACGTAACAACACCAGCACCTCCGGTAATTTCAAACACTGTAATCAAATCCACTGTGTAGTCTATATACCAACCATCAGGTGCTACAACACAAGAGCTACAACCCCCAAGATATAAAACATTTCCAACATCGAGAGTTCCAGACAAATTTGTAAAACTAAATTGGTCATAGAATGGAGATACACAAACCGTATTCAAACTTACAGTGCTATATTGGAATACTCTACTAAAACAAGGTGTCGGTACTCCATCACAAGGTGTTGATGGAGAAACAGGTGGTGTTACACTGATTGAAGGAGTAACAGGAACAGGTGTTATGGATGGAGTAACCGATGGAGTAACAGGAGGAGGTGTTATGGATGGAGTAACCGAAGGTGTCGGTGAAGGTCCACAAGGGTCATCTGAACATGTTGAAATGAATGTTGCATTAACTTCTCCATTTGGTGGTCCGATAAATAATGGGTCAAATGGGTAGGTATTTCCGGTAAACAAAGTAGAAGCAACAGTAATCGAGGTGGTTATTGATTGTCCCGACAATGAACAGATATTGAAAACCAAGTTGGATGAAGTTCCTGTCACTTGAGTTGGGGTTCCATCACATGCAGTGTAGTCAACATATACATTTCCATCGTCCGCAAAAATTGGCAAAGAAGACCCGATTTCCATCTCGGTACATTCACAACATGGAAAATTCAAAAGACACGGTGCGGAACCGTCATATGTAATCAGAAGTTCAGGTCCACCCAGCCCTCCCAATGAACTAACGCTATAACATGTGTCATTATAAACGGTAACGGTACCAATGACGGGTACTCCAGCGCCTATAATTGTAGCATTTAAAGTATCTGTGGGGTCACAACAATTGACCAAAACCACATTAGTAGAACCTGTGGTTACAAGGCAAGCACCACCATAATCGAGTTGACATTGGTCACAGTCGGCAGTCCCGTTTGTAATTGTACCAAAACCAGGGGGAGTGTAATCTACTAACGAACCCACTTGAGTGGTTGTTGCCGACCAACAAATATCACCGTTTGTGGTATCACCTGTTGACACGTAGGTTAGTCCAATAACGAATGAACCAACAGAACCATCAATTACAGGGTTGCATGGTTGAATCGAGAAACTACCATCTCCATAACAACAAGTTAGATATAATGAATTCGAACAAGCCATTACTCTTAGTTACAATTTATATTTATATTTATTCCAACATTGATTTCCAACGTATTGGATTGTTCACCATCCGCACATGCCAAATTGTAAACAGTAACCGTGTTACCATTGATTGAGAAATAATATCCATCATTTATCAATTGAGCCAAATTCAAAATAAGTGCATTTCTCCATTGATTGTTTGTAGGAACTTGAGCTGGTCCGAATCCTGTGAAAAAAGAACTTTGAATCACTGTATTTCCACTTATTGCAACGTCCACATACCATGTGGACACTAAAGATGATAATGCACAGTCTCCAAGTGTCAACCCTTGAGAAGTAAGATAAGTATTTAGTACTGAATATAATATTTCTTGGAATGAATTTACCGATGATGTTCCTCCAACCCAAGGATAGATAGAACAAGTGGCACTTTCTAATGTACAATCCCAAGCAAATAAATTTCCAATTGCCAAACATGGGTCATTTTCAACAGGAATAATCTGACATCCTCTTTGTCTTCTATATACAAACTTTTGTCTTTGTAAGGATGAGTTTTCATATTTAACACCTGTATTCCAAATGGTCGACGCAGGAATCATTTGTTGTGTTAATCTAATCCAATATGGTCCTAATCCTTCAACATATTCAATTAACTTTTTATAAGTGAAATTATCGTTAGGGATTCCAACAGTTTGATTGGATAACAAATAATTGTAATAGATATTGAGTAAGTTTGGATATCCACCGGTCTTACCGTCCGTAGAATACCATCTATCCCTAACATTTATCGTTTGATTTATAAATGTTTGAGCAAACTCAAAGAAAGTTTTCTTATTGGCTTGTGGATTTATAAAACTCCAATCATAAGAACCTAAACTTGGATATGCCGGAGTCATACCTGAATTAGGAATAGGATAGTTGAAATTTCTGGACATTGTCCATACATCATATAAAATTCCTTGAGAAGGATTGATGAATAAATCGATGTTCTTTGCGTTCAATATTAATTTCTCGTCCGATGCATAATAAAATGCCTCATATCCCGCATCTCGAGCAAGACGATAATCTTGGTCAACCCAACTCTTTTTGTTATCTGAAATATATTTCAAATTAAAACCAAGATTCATATATGGGAATTGACGGAATTTGTCAAAATAAAGTTGACCATAAGTGAACGGTTGTAATGAAGTCTGAACTGTTGGATTATTTCCTGTGAACACAGATAGTGAATCATTAACTTCTTCAGGACTTCTGTGTTGAGGTGTTGATTCAAACCATCCAGCACCTTTCTCAAAGAAATATTCTTCAGTCTGTAATGGAGCTTCAGGATAACCAAATCTATCAACAGGATAATCAACTCTTGTTTGGTCTACTAAATAAACTTGAGTCGAAGAAGTAAATCCAGTATATGGAACCCCTAAAATAGTAAAGACGTTATTTTGATTGAATACTGTACTCTCATCAAGATATGTTCCTCCAGATATTTGAACAAATTGTTGTTCAAATTGTCTCATGTTTATTCTTTGGTCTGCAAGATAAACATGTTCATTAAATTCAATCAAAGCATCAGGAGCTCCCGCCAATCGAAGTGTAAACTCAATTGAACGTCTTGTTCCTTTTGATTTGAATAAGTAAGCCGAATTCAATATCAAATTTCTATAGAATTGATAATTCAATTCAGTTGGCGTTAATTCTCTCGAAAAACCTGCATATTGTGTGACACCTGAAGATGCATAAACAGAATTCAAAAATCCTTCGTTTGTTATCGGAGAAATATTTGTACTCCAACCCAATGTCATTGCCAAATTTTTCAACAACATTGATGGTATGTCATTACCAGGATTGTAGTTCACTGAATTCATAAATGCTAAAGCATCAATGAATTGTTTTACTTGGTCAAAACTTCTACCATAGATTTGTAAAATTTTATTTACCTTATGGTCAGGAGTATCAAACTCTAACAAAGAATCTGTAACCAAGAATCTCGCAATAAGGTTTGTTTTGTAACTATCAAATTCCTGAGCGATTTCTCCAAGTTGTTCAAGATAACGATTGTAGTTATTTGTTCGGATATCTAAATTCCAAATACCATCTTTAAACCATGTGACACTTTTACTGACACTTGCAATTAGGTTATTATTTGTTTCAGTCGGAACATTGAAAGTTGCCGTATAAATTGGAAGTGCTAATCTATTGAGTAGGAATTTCTCAACCTCATCAAAATCTTCAGTAAAAGATTTTTCAGTATAATAATCGTTAGGTTTAATTAACAGAGTATCATAGGTGATGCTCTGTCCTGAGAACGGATTTCCAATAACAATCAATTCTATTGTACCAACACTCAAACTTTGAGATGGTGTAAAATCAACAATTGTATAAGGTATTCCATTATGATATAAAGCATAATCTCTATATCGGTTTGTAACGTCTCGTATTGGAGAAAATTCCTGTTCTCTATTTTGGAGATTTATTGCCGAGTTTGAACTGTAGTCTAATTCGAATGGGTTTTTAATTCTGGCAACATTGATTGTCAATGTTGTTTCATTTTCCAAAGAATCATATGAAATGTTATATGCCGTTGAACCTGTTGAATAATCATAATACGTTTCATCAATTTCCAATCCCGCAGGAAAAAAATTGATAATTTTTTGTACTGAAACTTCAAGTCTTTTCTTTAGTGAACCATATATTGTGAAGTTAGTAACCTCAGATAAATCATAATTTGGATATACTCGGAATTCTTTAGCAAGAAGTTCTCTTGATTGAATTACCGAATCCAAATCTAAATCTTGAAGACTGATTGGATTTTGGAAAACACCAATATTGAAAGTTCGAGTTACCTTTTCACTCAAACTATATTGGAATTCAAAATTACCCTGAGTTAGTCCACCACCACGCACAGTCTGAAGACCTACGATATTATCGAAAGGGGTTCCCGCTCCGGAAGCTGCTGTATTTGGAATGAACTTTTTAGCCATTTTTTATTGTTGAGTGATATTTGCAAAATTCTTACTAAAGTCAATATTTTCACCTCTATTCTGTTTGACCTCATACAATAGATTATTGAAGTCATCCTTAATTTCATAAAGATTGAATTGTTGATAGATGTTATTTTGTGCGTCGTAAATTGTGTATATACCATCTTCAATTGATTTGGTCTGATTTCCGTAAAGAGCAATACCGAGAGTATCGATGTCGTATTGAGAAACTTGAACCTCCAAAGTCAATGGATTGAAGAATGTGTTTGATATGATGATGTTCTGCGCAGGTTGTCCAATGAACGGAGTTGCGTTTGGTTTGTTTGTCGGAGCTGAACTCGGTGACAAAGTACAGAACACCAAATTAGTTTGTCCTTCTGTATATCTATATCTAACAGCTTTCTGTTGAGTGTTATTTAAATTTTGAATAATTGGTTCACAATAAAAATTGGATGTGATGATTCTAAAGAAATTTGGAATTTTACTTCCATCCGAATTCAAATATTCAACTCTAAAACCAACTAAACCTTGGGCAACAAACTTGTTTACAAATTGGCTCGGAACATTTGATAAATCAATAACAAGACCTTTTACGTTCGGAAGTGCAGATAACACACCACAATCCGTAATTGAAGTACGAATCTCAGCAGGACGGATATACAAAGTGTAAATCCCCAATTGAGTGAATGTATCAGAAGGGAGTCTCAAATTATAGAGACCACCCAAAATCTCATTTGTATTCCCACCCGTTGCATTGTTGTTAAAGTAAGGGCGAAGAATCTGCGTCGCATCGAGTTGTGTCAGAACAAAATTATCTGTTACGTCCCTCGATGGAGTATAATTCATAATGATTTGAACGTCTTCGGGAGATACATCTGCCGGTCTAATCGTTCCGTAAGTTCCTGTTGCCATGTTAGGTTACGTTAAAGAATCTATATCCATATTTTATTAGGTCCCCCAGATTATCAACCTCTCCAATTCTTTGGATTCGTTCATACGCTGAGTTTTTCCCTCTTTCAATAAATACATTTGATTGTATTTCTGCTTGACCCGAAACACCAAGTAATAATTCATCCTTTACTAATGGTTGTTGGACCATCCAATCTGCCACCAATCCCGAAGATTGTAATGAGTATATTGTCACCCCATTTGGGTAGTCGATATAATCAATATCTTGGATTGTATAGGCACTATAAGATAAATTCATGTCGGTGACAATTCCATAATCAACACCATCCCTTTGGATAGGAACCATGAGTTGGAATTTAGTCGGACCATATTGTGTTAGCTCATTCAACCTTGACTTGGTAAGACCCGTAACGGTAAAAGGTACCGTAGTCCATGTTGATGATACTTGTGCATTGACTTCATTTACACTATCCCCTGTGAAGATATAATCATAAGAAATAGGTGTGGCTGTCCATCCCCCAACATTAGGAGTAAAAAATGCGGTTCCACTCGGATTGAAGTTCGGAACATCTACATAAGGAACTTGTATATCTTTTTGGATAATATTATTTCCCCATGGAGTGGTGGCTGACATGGTAATGGTATATTCGTTTGGTGTCGGAGGATAGTTGTGACTTAGGGAATTCGGAGCAAACGAAGTGATAACCTGAGGTGTACTACCATCACCCCAATCTAATGTATAGGATGACATAGAGAGGAACGCGTTGAACTCAACCTCTGAGGTATTATATACATTCCATAGATAAGGATTGGCCGTTGTGGATGAGAAGATAAAATTATTTACAACATTTTGTTGCAAGATAGCCCCATCAAAAACAGAATAATATCCCAAGTCTATCGTATTTTGTGTCAACAAAATCGGAATCGTCAAACCTGTAAGAGTAGAATTTCCATTGGTACCACCCGTAAGAGTTTGAGTCATAGATGAATATACCCCCACCAAAGTATTGTCATAAGAGATATCATGGATAATTGTATCCAACACCTCAGGAGATATTTTTACCTTGAAAATATTTGTTTCCATTATGGATTTACATATTCATACCATTTTATGGGATTTGCCGTTGTTCCCGCTCTTACCAACCCCGGGTAAGTTAATAATTCATAATTCTGCGTCGGATAATCTAACTTCACCTTATAATAAAAATACTCATCCTGAGGAAAATCATATAAATTAGACAACGAAGTTTGGGGGACATTCATCATCTTGGTGAATTGACCCGTTCCACCATTGAAGAATTTCGCCGTCATATAAAAAGTATCAATGTTCAAGAAATTTCTTTTCTTCAACCAATAAATAAAGAACCCTTCTTTATCTCCAATATAATCCAATGAATATTTTGGTTTCTTTATATCAACAGTCGTAGTCCCATTAAGAACCGATGACTCCACCATCCCCTGTTGCACCGGAATGATGATTGTAATATATGGTTGTTGGTCCCTAATCTGGGGGCTGTCATATAAATCCAATTTCCAAAAGGATTTACTAAACGGATTTCCATAATAATAGATTACTGACGTATCAAATTTTGGTAGATACGAATTTTGATAAGTACTCAATGCAGTATCCCAAAGATAAAACTCATAGTTAGCAGAACTCTGAGTATTATTGTAGATTGCGTGTTCAAATCTACTAACCTCAAAATCCTCATCTCCATTAAGTATTTCTTCCAATATTGAAAGTTCATATTTCTCAATCGCTTGTTGTTCACCTGAAAAATCCCATATTTGTTCAACGGGTAAAATCAATTCAACCTCACTGTTGGATATTGGTATTCTAAATTTATTCACAGTCATCGATAATTGGGTCTATTACAAAACCGGTAAAGGTTTGATTTATGTCAAATGACACAGATTCAGAGAATAATCTGAAAGGAATATTTGTAAAAGGATAATGACAATCATTCAAGAAAGGATAATCAACCCCAACATTGTCAATGTCCACGAACCCATATGGATATAAATCTCTCCATCTCCATTGTTGGTCATTTGTACTGAAATAAGACCAATAAGGAACCTCATTTACAGAATTGTTAGGTGCATTTTCAATATAGTTTGAAAAAGCCTTTAACGTAATTGGGTAATGTACTTGATAAAAATACCCATTTGGATTTGTTGTTTGGGTACCCATTACATTAAAACCTTTTTGATAATAAGTTAGTTTATTTATGTAATTAGAAATCACACGTTCCTTTTGTTCGTAATCATTCCATTCACACCAATCTCCATACATAGTATCACCACTTTGACGTGGTAAGTTGACAGTAAAATCATAACAATCTCTTCCAATACACGGTGAGTTACCTTGAACATCTTTCGTGAAAGTACTTGTTTGATTATCTTCTACCGCATTGCCATTTGTCAAATCCCACCAAGGGTTTGTTTGACCAGAAATAACATTGAATTCCCACCCTCGTCTTAATTTATTGAAGTACCCAAAATAACCAACATTTTGAAATGTTGCAAAAATCTGTGTGAGTGGTTTTTTATTATTATCAAGTTGATTTGTAATTTCTAAATCATGAGCAAACGTCACATTATATGTGTTTGAACTTTGATATTTGGCAACTCTACTGATATTATTTGGTGTCAGCGATGAGAACTGAAATCCAGAACCGTCTTTGAATGGATTAAGCTCAAAACCATTTCTTGTAATAATACTATCAACTGGATTTGTAATGATTTTATGTTTTCTGACATAATAAACTGACCTTGTCTCCGCAGAATTTGTTATATCGATAATTCTTTTGAAAATACCTTCTTGACCTGAATTAAATGTTGTACCAGTATATCCAACATCATCAATATTGAAAATGTATTCATCCGAACCAAATTCTCCATTACCTAAACTATTAACTTGGAATGTTGTAATACCTGAATAATCGAAACTTAACTCCACATATTCTCCAATAGACAGTCCATGATTTACAGGGCAGACAAATTGAATTGTTGGCATTCCATTAAATGAGGTATTTTCAATATAGAACGGTATACCATCACCCGAAACCCAAGGTTGTAATGAAGAACTATTAGTAAAAAAGTATTCCATAGGAACCGAATAATCATTTTCATATGGATATGATAATGTTATAGACCAGTTATATGAGGAAGCACTTTTTGTTACAAAATTTAATTGTTGTGTATCAATATCTGTTCTAATAAATTCAAATTCTTGATATGACGGCAAACCACTCCAAATCCCATTTCCACCTAACAAAGGTGAAGAAAGTTCAGCGTTTACATAATACAAATTATTTCTTAAGATTTCATATTCTGTTGAACCGACCAAATTGTTTTCATAAATGTATGATATTTTGATAGTTGGTCTAAAAACTTTTGACTTTTGTCTTTCACCATCAAACAATGTTGCTAAGTTGACAGTCACAGTTCTATCATAATCAACCATGTCTACTTGTGTTTGTTGTAGACTTGTATTGATGTTAATATCTGCCTCAGGTGCCGATTTATATTGGTCTTCAGGTTTTACTACTATGTAAGAATTTTCGTTCATTCTTCTCCAATGTATAATTGTCTGAATTTATCCATAGCGTTTGCACCAACTTTCAATCCGAAATAGAAATACCATGGGGCACTTGTGAGAGTTTCATAGTTCTGTGAACCAGTGCTCGATGGGTCATACTGTCCTGAACCATCTCTTTGGAAAATATAACCTGTAGTATTTTCAATGAGCGTGTTGTTACCTATGAAGAAAGGTGCATTCAATCTATCCAAACTCTGATACTTGTCTGTAATAATGTTAGAACCTTTTCTTGTAAATTGATTGTACTGAGTACCCCACGTATTTTTATCATTACCAAAAATTGAAGATTGCGCGGTTGGTCCCCACCCATTATTCCTCCAAGGGTAAAAAGGAACCTCTTGCGATTTTGTTCCCAAATAATCTGAAATCAATATAGGTCCTGTAGTATTTCTGTCTATTCTTCTTGGACTAACTAAATCTCTACTTGAAGGATAAGATGAATAAAATACTCCAAATACTGGATTACCGTCGCTGTCTGAAGTAATATAAATTGGGTTATCACCAAGTACAGATGGGTCATCCACATAATTTCCACTATTCAAAGGAGAAATACCATACTGAGAATTAATTTGTAACATCTGTGCATAATCACCATCAACTCGTTGACCTGTTCTACTGAAATATCCACTTAGGGCGGCATCACCACTACTGAAGATACTCTCGATAAAATTAATATTGACCAATCTAGAAATTGTGAATAACTGAATTAGGTTTGTCACATCGTTCCAAGAGGTTGCTCCAAAATTATCCATTTGATATCCATAATAATTTGGTGTCTGATTAAGTTCATATGACCAATAATATTTTGGACCCATATCCAAGATTGTTGTAGGGAACATCAAATTATATGTGTTCATTACCGTCATCGGTAATCCTCCAACGATGGTATTTGTTGAGGTTGGTGATTTTTTTCCTATAAATTCAGTTCCATTCCAAGGACTTGAACGATAGTAAAAATTATTTGAAGATTCTTCGAAAACAATTGTATCACCACAGAAAGTGTAATCAACATAACTTACTGGTCCGATTTGTTTGATTTGTCTAACCTGTAATTTATTATTTATATCAAATACTGGTTTGTTTGTAAATGGGAATGCATATAAAGAACCATTTACCCATGAGTTGACAAATATGTGTGAGAATACTCCTCTACAAATTGCGAATGTTAATCGGAACCTTTGAGCCCACTCAAAGTAATTTTGAATAGCAGGTACTATTGTTCTGAGATAATTCCCTCTTTCGTCCGCAGATAATAAATCATAACAACCGTCCTGAACTCGTAATGGATTTTCGTTGTAACGACATGGGTCTAATATTTCTAATTCACCATTAGCATTTATACTATAACATTTTAAAGGTACCATTCCTGCACAACTGAAGGTATTCAAAACCATATCAAAATTATTATCTAAACCACTTGGTTCATATTGATTACCAAGACCCAAATCAATAGCAAATGGACTTAGTTGAGTAGATTGACCATTCTCTGCAACTGTATAAATTACAAAATTATCATTTTGGTGTAACATCATCGTGTTACCACCATTCATATACTTGTCCCAACTTGTTATTTGGAATCCATCAGAACTTGGTAATCTGTCGGACCTCATAACTAATTTCGCATTATTGATAGCACCAATAAACCCAATATTTACAGGTGGTAATTGTGGAAAAACTCGATAAGATGGGGAGTATAATCTACTATCCATATTAGTCATAAGTTCTTGAGTTTGAACCTTAGATGAACCAATTAGGGTACCTCCTTCAACAACACCTTGATAATCAGAGTTGAAGAATTTCATTTTTTGTTGTCCAACACCTGAGTCAGACATATTAGAATTTAAAAATTGTCCTAAACTTTTATCTCCATTGTATGGTCGGAAATTAGTAATGGACGCATCTAATGAAGAATAGAATCTTGGTTGATATGTTTGTACAGATGTAAAGGTGTTAGAATCGGGTACAAAGTTATATGGTGAGAAAAATATTTTAGAAGTACTGTATGGAACTCCGTGTGATTCAGGTGTTTTATAATTAGTATACCATGAACCTGAACCACTATTTTCTTGTATGGGGACATTAATAAAATATTCTCCAGTAGTTGCAATTGTTTGACTATTCATTGCATAACCATATAACTTTGATAAATCATAAGTTATTTCTTGTTTTTCAGTCCAAGGGTCAACACCTCTAGTCAAAAACACAATTTGATAATCTTTCCACGTATCTCCTATCGAAAAAAATGAATCCAAAGTAACGTTACGTACGCTTCCATTTGACTTAATGTAGGTGACTTGTTGTTGTTTATCAAAAAGATATTTTCGTAACAACGAAGAGTTTGGACTCAAACTATTATATACGGATTCTGCCGTGTCAGTTGCAATAACTTGGAAGTATTCAAGACCTGTCTTATAATTGTAAGTTCTATCTTGGTCAATACAATTTAAAAACACTTGAGCTGTAGATGAAACCCCATTAGGTTGGATATAGGTTACATTAGTAGAAATATTTACACCAGAAACTGATGTTCCAGTAATTGAATTAGTTCCAAACTGATTTTGAGATTGTCCTGAATAATTCAAATCATCTTGGATATCAGGGTTTCTGAATGTTAGTAGACTTCCCGGAGTTAGTAATGTACCTGGTTGACATACCAATATTAATGGCATATCAGTAAACGATTGTGAATTTGTTGTTGAAGGATTGATGGTTGTTGATATTATATTACTACTTTCAAAATACCTTTCTCTTAAATTCATAAGATTCAAAGATTGTGATAAAGGAATGTCTCTACCAACAATACCTTTTTTTTCACTATTAGAATATGTTCTAACAACAGGTGTTCGAGCAACCTTTCCTCTATCATATTCATTATTACTTGTAGAGTTATTATTACTAGGAGTAACGTATAATGGGTCAACAATAGGATAACCAGCAAGTCCATAACGAAAACCGGTTAAATCTGCAGTATATTTATTCTGTCGTCTGTTTGTAGTTCCAGTTGAGTAATCATCAGGGTCAATTCCAACCGGCTCTGAGTCAGTAGGGTCACCGCCTAATTCACCCCACAAACTTTCCATATTGGAACTTATAAGTGATGATGAACTTTGCGTGGAATATACTAAAACACTATTTGTAGTAGAGATTCTTAATTTTAGAGCATTAGTTGTACTATTTCCACCAAAGGGATTTCCAGTAATTATAGGTAAATCAAGGTCTTCATTTGAACATTCACATGCATCACAAGTTGGATAAGACAACATCGGTAGTTGAAATCTTTTCAGATTAAAGTTAACTACAAGAGGTGCTACCGTTGCTATAAAGAACCCTGTCGCAATAGCCCATATAATACCCTGGGCAACCATCAAGTAACCCCAAATACCGATTCCAGCAGTGTTGGCAATACTCACAACACCATTTATTGTGTATATAATTGCATTATAACCGAGCCAAGCAGAGACAAAAATGGTAAGGAACCATTTGGCAATAGGCCAAAATTGAGCCAGCAAATGTAATATTGGTATAAGAACAACGGCAATTGGTGAAAATATTACCAATAACAAATTAACAATGAAAAACAAAAAGTCAAAATTTCTAACACCATCGGTAGCAGGAAATTTATAATTCTCAGTGGCACAGGTACTATCAGTAATTTCCTTAACACCAGTGAAGTTTCCTCGGTTCAAACCACGATAGTATTGGTCAATCAATCCTGAAACAGTATAGACTTTGTTATACTGAAATTCATAAAATGTATCTTTACAATCAATTGCATCTTGTGGATTTACATAACCACTCCAATCCAATCCAAAATAATATGATTTTTGGAAATCTTGGTACGCAGATGATGATGGGAACAAATTATAAGCTGGGTCTACATCTGATGTAGTCCAACCATATTCCTTGACGTTTGGAACCAAAAAATATGCTCTTCTATTTTCAGATAATTCTAAAGATGGTGATTGATTATATTTTATTTTAAATCTGTACTTAGCCTTTGTTGGAACTCCAATTCTTGGGTCGTTACTTAACACTTGTTCACCAAATTCATTTGTTGTAACATAATCTAAATTCATCGGAACCTCGGTAACCCAAGCACCATCTTGGTCTATTACTTTACCTCCCTGTGGTAAAGGAGCTTGTTCTAAAATTGGCAATCCATTAGTATCTTGAAATATAGTTTGACGAATTGCTATAATATCACCCGGTCCTGTGGTCATATTACATATATCACCCATCTCTGATGGTGGCTGACAATTGGCTGAAATCGCTTTATCATTGACATTTGTCAATAAAGAACCCATAAAAGTTGCGGTTGGTTGTATTGTTATACCAACCTCACCAAGATTAAAATCTTCGCGAGCGATACTAATTTGACAAATTTCAGGCTGACCCCAAAAAGGCTGAACATTTATAGATTTTACCAAATTTACAATTTGTGGTAGGCTACCCAAATCCGAAGATTGTGGAAAATTGACTCCATCTAGTTGGTCCGTAGTTGCTCTACCAATTCTAACTAAGTCTTGTGGTGACATAGAGAAAGGTCCCATATCGGACAAATCTAAATCCATCACTAGATTATAACTTCCAACAGGTACCCCCATAATCATGAAGTCACCACTACCATTTGTTTTTACTGTAAATTTATAATATTTGTCATAAACCTCTATCCATGCGGGATTTGTGAGAACCTCATTTCTACTTGGGAAAGTTCCAACAGGGATGTGTCCGCTATGTTGTGGTTCATTGGGAAGAAGATTATATCTATAACCGTCTACATTTAAATCAGACTCAGAGGTGTATGGATATAAATCAGAAATTATTTCATTATCAGCATCGACATCTGATAATGGAACAAAAATAGAAAGTCTAGCATTTGGAATTCCAAAACCACCATTTGTGAATATACGTCCGACAACGACCCCGTAATCAGCACACATTCTCGTATACACCTCTTCACTTCGAACTTTGAGAGATAAAATTTCTAAAGATTCAAAGTCTTGGTCTATCTGTACGTTGATTTCTTTATCAACCCCAACTTGGGTGCGTATTCTTACGGATTTCGACATTAGTATAAACTTTCTATGATAAATAGTTTATGGACTATTTTATAAAAAGTAGTCGAACAATTAGTAAAATAAATGAGCTTATGAGAAGTTTGTTGTCTGATAATTCTTAACCCTTACAGTTATATCTTTTTGAGGGAACTTAATCTGATAAATTTGGTTTGGCTCCGCAAAAATGGTATTGTCAACAAGTGCAATTTTTTTCGTTGCACTATCTGAATATGGCATAGATGTTTGTGCCGAACTATACTGTCCACCAACTTTATTGTATATTGACAATTCACCAACACTCACAACTCCGTTTTCGGATTGTATAATTCTGTTTAGTTCTGAAACTAAAATATTTTCTCCCAATCCTCTGAGAGTAGAACTGAAGAATGTGGTAATTCTATCAATGATACTTGAGATAACCACACCTTGATTTTGGGTCGCATCCAACACCACCTGTACATCGACACCTAAATCGATTACCTGAGCAGAACCTATAGACACATAATCATTCAACATCCTATAATTTGAAAGGTACGTTGCAAGATTTTGTTTCAATGTTTGTGAAACATCTGAAGTAAGATTTCCTGTAGGGTCATACGATAGAATATTTACGTTGATTTTGTTGTTGTTTTCTGTGATGGATACTTTAGCAGGTGCACCAAACTGTCCTGGCATATTTCTAATAATTGCCTCGTAATCATTCACGGTTACTGCTCTGTTTTGAGCAGCAAAGTTGAAGGTTACATAATTTCTAACTTCTTCTGTTGATGGATATCCTGCACCACCAATAGCCGCGGTTACGTTGTTACATGCTAATGAATTAATAACAGATGTGTTAAGTAAGTCAGAAGGACCATTGACAAAGAAATCAACTGCACCAATTTGGTTGATAACATTAACACCTAAATTAGTTGCTAAACCACCACCAATTCTATATTGAATGAACATGGTTGTATTTGCTTGTGGTGTGTTACCCAATGACATTGAATTATTCTGATATCTCTGAATCTTCAATGGAACATCAAAACTTGTAAACTCTCTAAGTTGGTCTTCTGCAGTATTTGTACCACCACCAAATGTAATTTTTTGAAATCCTTCAGGTGTAAATTCAGTGACAAATCTATTTTGAGTCTGAATATATTTTCCAACTTTTATTGATGGATTGTCAGATGGTTTTGTTGGGTCTTCGATAAAAACTCTATCATCGGCTAAAGCTGACACTTCATACCATCTTCCTTGTGCCCCAAGAAATTCTTGAGCTGTAGGCACGTTTGCGTAAGAAGTCCCATCTCTTTGGATAATCGATGTGACACCCAAAACATTTTTTTCTGGTAGGAAGAATTCAAAAAATGGTCTGACATCATTTGGTGTAATAACTCTTTTGAATACCTTTGTAATTCCATTAACTACTGGTTCTCTTTTAGTGATTGTATAGTTTACCAAGTTACCATTAGAATCAAAATTCGGTATCTTAAGTCTATTTGGGAAACCATCTTGATTGAATGGTGATGCAAAATTGATATCTTGTGTATTTTCAAAAACTTGACCAGCTCCTAAAATTTGACTACCTCTTCTTAAAATACCCAAGTATCTCTCATCTTCTTTATCACCAAATGCCGGTACTGTGATTGAAAAATCAACCAACGCAATTGAAGGTCTTTGACCAGGAATCTTCAAACCATAAGTTCTTGCAATATTATAAATGGAAGAACGTTGTTGAGCATATTGAAGTACAGTTTCTTGAATACTTCTATCAATGTGATAATGTAAGTTATCGGCAACAGCAGCATTCAAATCCAAGAATACCGAGAATAATGACGCATCATTGAAATTATCAATGAGGTCTGGATAATAAGTCTTTGTATAATTTATTAACTCCTGACGAATTGATTGGAAATCACGGACTGTATAGGAAATTCTTCTCTCTGCCATATTCTTAAATATTGATTATAACAAAATCTTTTGTGTTGAACACATCATTTGTTATTGAGTAATCTATTCTTACTGTAGCTGTATATTCCCCAACGTCTTGGTTGTACCTTCTCACCCCTGGGTCAATAACGTTTCCTGCTTCAGTTGCGGTCAAACCTGCCTCTTCACCGGTAGGTGCAGTAATAGATATGTTTGTTAATTGTAAATTTGGCATGTATTTCTCAACAGAATCCCTTATCTCAGCCTCAATACTTTTGAAGGTTGGTCCATCAAGTGGTTCAAAAATATATTCCAATAATGCAGTTCCAAAATCAGGTAGAAAGTATCTTGAACCTTTTCTCGTCAAAAGTAAGTGAATTAAATTAGCTCTTATCTCTTCTGCGGTATATTGGGTTAACTCCATATACTTTCCCGTTTGTGAATCTACGAAAGGAAATTGAATACCATATGTTTTTCCGTTTGCCATATCTCATAAATATATTCGGAGATTTTTTTTTCGAAATAAAAAAACCCGACACATAATGTCGGGTTTATCATTCATTATCCTATAAAATGATACTTAATGATGATTTTATCCTTCACAAGCAACACATTGTAGGTCATTCAAATTCAGTTTCTTTCTTGCGAATGCCTGAGCTGAATTCATTGAGTGCTGGTAATACAGAGTTTTTACACCCAACATCCAAGAATCAATCAACAATTTATTGACATCTTTTGTTGGCATATCAGGTGAAATCATCAAATTCAACGATTGGGATTGGTCAATGTAATCTTGACGAACCGCAGCTTGATTTATAATTGATGCCTGATTCACTTCCGCAAATGTTCTAAAAACCTCTTTTTGTTCATCACTCAAGAAATCAAGGTGTTGTACTGAACCATCATTTTTCTTAATACTGTCCCATGTAGTCTTAGTATCTTTTCCTAGTGTTTTCAACAATTCTTTCAACACTGGATTCTTAATTGTCACTTTTAATTTAGCAACATCTTTTACATAACAATTTGACCAAATAGGTTCAATTGACTGTGAAACTTGACCTAAAATAAAAGCTGAAGATGTTGTTGGTGCAATTGCATTCAATGTCACATTTCTTCTTCCATAACCTTTAAGAGTTTCGGGTTCACCGAATAATTCAGCTAACATCTCAGATGCTTTGTAAGATTTATCCTGAATTAATTTGAATACCTCAACATTCAACCTTGCAGTTTCTCTACTATCAAACGGGAGATTCTTAGATTGTAGAAGAGAGTGCCATCCAAGAACACCTAATCCCAAAGCTCTTTGTCTTGTTGCAAAATTGTAAGCCTTTTCAAGGTAGAAAAATGCTCTTTGTCCTTCAATAGTTCCATTGTGTCTCAAAGAATCAATCTTACTAATAAACTCTGTTACAACAGCATCCAAGAAATAAACCATAATCTCAACCGCATCGGTGTCTTTCCACTCATCATAATGTAATAAATTCATGGAAGATAAAACACAAACAAATGACTCTTCCTCAGAGTTATGAAGTGCAATCTCAGAACAAAGATTTGAATTATAAATTTTCATGTCCTTATCTCTATACACCTCAGGTGCTTTCTTGTTCATTGTATCGGTGAACATAATATATGGGTATCCAATTTCACCTCTACGTTGAATTACTTTAGCCCAAATAGCTCTTTTTTGTTTATCACCAGCAATCATCTCATTCATAAACTCATCTGTTACTGTAACCGCGTGTGTCAAATCTTGAATGGGGAAACCTTCAGTTCCAATCTCTAAGAACTCCATGATGTCCGGATGTTCAACTGGTAAATATGGTGAGAATCTACCTCTACGAGTTGACCCCTGAGAGATGTTATCAACAACACTTTGGAATAAGTTCATAAAATGTACTGAACCAGGTGCGTGACCATTATCAGTAATTTCTGCACCTCTTCCACGAATGTTGCCAAAATAACCTGATGTTCCTCCACCCATTTTACTCATTTCACCAACCTCTGCTTGTGTATATAAAATTGATTCAATATTATCTCCAATGTTTGAACCAAAACAACTTACCGGTAAACCTCTTTTTTTACCAAAGTTAGCCCAAACAGGTGAAGACAATGAATACCATCCTTTACCCATATAATCGTAAAACTTATCTGCAAACCCCTCAATACCTAAAATCTTTTCAGCATGGTCTGCAATTATTCTAATTCGCTCTAAAGGTTCTTCACCTTCACTCAAATATCCTCTACGTAAAAAAGTAATGGATTCATCATTTATCCAATCAAATGGTTCTCTGTTGTTCATAATATATAATTAAAATAGGTCGTTTAAAGTAATAGATTTGGATTTTTTACTGTAATTGATACTTCTCTTATTGAAGAAATCTGTATGTTTTGTTGTTAAAATTTCATCATCAAACCACTCAGTAGTTTCTAACACTTTATGGTTTATTGTGAAGATATTATCAATTCCAATAGAGTTCAAAGATAGGTTGAATCTGTGTTTAATAAACTCCAAAGTTTGTTCTTTTGTTAGAAAACTTAAATCACCTGCCTCAAAAATCCAATCAACAATTTCAGATTCTGCATCAAAAGCATTCTTAGTTTCAATAATGATATCTTCAACTAATTCTGGTGTCCACCAATTTGGATTTTCCCCTTTGATAAGATTTACCAAATCAAAACCAAATTCAGCATGGATATTTTCTTCTTTTGAAGTCGCTTCTACAGCATTACTAATACCCTTCAATACATTCTTGTGTTTGTTAAATGACATGATAACCAAAAATTGTGAAAATAATGAAACATTTTCAACAAACATTGAGAATAGAATTACAGATTCAAAGTAATCCTGATTTTCAATAGATTTTACGTTTGATATTGCTTTCTCCAAATACTTAATTCTTCGTCTAATTGCTGGAACTTCCAATAAACTTTCAAACTCTGAATTCAACCCTAATAATTGAATCAAATGTGAGTAAGCATCCGCGTGTCTTACTTCAGATTCTGCGAATGTTGCACCAACGTTTCCAATCTCAGGTTTTGGTAATTTTTTATAGATGTCACCCCAAAATGTTTTTACCGCAATTTCAATCTGAGAAATTGCCAACATAGCTCTTTGAACCGCACTTTTTTCTTTGTCATTCAAATGAACTTTAAAGTCCTGAATATCAGAAGTAAAATTAAATTCGGTATGAACCCAATAAGAATGTCTAATTGCATCTACGTACTCACCCAATTCAGGATACTCATAAGGTTTCAAATTAGTTCTTTTTGAGAAGATATTAGGTCTGTGTTTAGAACGGTAAATAATGTATTCTTTAGCCACATCATTCAAACCATTATCCATTAATTTATTTTCAACCATATCGTGAACCTCATCAACATGAGGAATACGATGTTTATCCCCTCTGAATAAACTTTTTTTAGTTAATCTTGCAACTTTTTCCGCCATTTCGATATCAATAGTACCGACACTTTCCATCGCCTTTAAAACTGCATTTTTTATTTTGTCTTGTTCAAATATAACAGTATCCCCACTTCGTTTTACAACATATTGTGAGTCACTAGATATAAGATTTAACAAATCATCCATAACAAATATTTTTTTTTAGATTTAATTTTGTTGTTCTCTTTGTTTTTTCTTGTTCATAAGTTCTTTGATTCTGTCTCTTCTTTCGTCTTCCTTCTTTTCTTCGAATCCAAGGAATGTAACGGAAGATTCAGTATCAATTTCTAACAGTTCGTTATTGAACTTACAGTTTTCGAAAATAACACCATCTTTTCCAACACGAGATTTTGTAATAGCGATGGTCGCCAAGTTCATTTCTTTTTGCTGCAATGTTTTAGCCACAGAAATGATAACGTGACCTACTTGAGCTTTCTTAATAGAACCACCCATCTGGTCGGTGGTGACAACCTCAGAAGATATAGAGCTTCTGTTACCCTGAGTTGCAGTCCAACCCGCAACACCTAATTCATGACACATCGCCTCATACCCTCTCATCACTGAACCTTCGCTTTTCCATTCATCACCTAAGTTTCTGTCAGGTAAAACACAATCGATATAATCCAAAACGATTAAGTCAATTTTGTTACCATCCGCAACCATTTTTCTAACCATATTCTTAATTTGATTCATGGTATGTTGGTCTGAGGGAAGTTTTTTCATGAACAATTTATTGGTCATTTCTTCTCTAACAACACGAGCCTTTTCCAAAACTTCTTCCCTGTGAAATGGAAGGTCGTCAGGAGCAATACCCGTCCACATTGTAAAGTGTTTTCGTTGAATCACCTTAGGGTTGTCTTCAAAGAATATTTGTAAAACATTGTATCCATTATTGAATGCAGTGTTGGCAATTTTAGATAGGATTGTGGTTTTACCTACACCAGTTGGTGCAAGAATTACACCCAATTCTCCTTTAGCAAGACCACCTTTCAACATTCTATCAATCCCACTAATTCCGAGAGGGATTGGATGTCTAAAATCTTCGTTTAGTACATCTTCTAAATTGTTGAATACATCCTCAATTTTGTTTCCTCCTTCACCAATTTGTATTGCCGCTCTGAAGAGTTCTTCAAGTTTTTCGTAGTTTTCAAATTCACCATTATCCAAAATCTTTTGAGACTTTTGGATAGCCTTTTGAAGTTCTTGTTGTTTACAGAATTTGAGCGCTTTTTCTTGTACAAAACTCGCACCTTCAATGGGTGCATCTTGAATCTGCTTGATAGTATCATTCAAGATTTTCAACATGAGTTCTTGTGGGAACTCGCTTTTAACAATTTGTCCTAAAGTTTCATAAGAAGGTGTACACTCATATTTCAGATAATATTCCTTCACTAATTGAAGGATGGTTTTGAAATATTTGTTTTCAAAGTGAGTTGGTTCAATTACGTCAATAATTGAGTGCGAAAAGTCTTTATCTAATATGATTTGGTTAAGTAACTGTAATTGAAAAGTATTCCCGAGATATTCGAAATTTCTATTTGACATAATTTATTTTTCCTTTTTGTGTAAGATATAAATACAATCACACAAGGTTATAATCCATCCACACCGTGTTAAATTTTTCACCTGAAAAGATGTCAGTTAGACCTCTTAACACATTTTTAGCGTGCTGGCGAATATCTACGGTGTATCTTATTTTAGGTGGGAAAATTTTTCCATCAAGTACTCTATGACAAATTGTCTGTTCCCCGATTTTAACATAAAAATTAAAATTTTCTGGACCATCAGTGTTATCTGTATCCAATACAGATGGGTCCTCGCTAATTTCAAATTGGTTTTCCAACATGTATACAACAGTTCTCATTTTTTGAGTCTGCTCAAAAGCACTGACTAACTCTTTCATGTAGTCGTAAAATTCCATTGAGTATCTTGCCGTGTTGTTGTAACCACGGACATTGAAGTAACGCTGAATCACAATGTTATTGTTCAACGTAATAAGAAATTCCATCTTAACGATATCCTGTTCTTTCATAAATTATAAATTTGATTGATTTTTAAAGTTTCTTTTTTCTTTTCTTGTGAGTTTCATAAACGGTCTGATAAAGTTCAAAAACGCTTCATCAGTTTTTGGTAGGAATTTGAAGAACCCATCGTCCATCATCATTCTAATTAGGTTTTTCGACCCCCTACCTTCAGGGTCTAAACTTTCTCTGTAATATAATTCAACAATCTCTTTTCCTTCATCAGTTATCATAGGATTACTCAAATCTACGATTTTTTTATTGATATCGAAAAATGAATCCCCCAACTCACCTTCTTTTGTTTTACCTATCAATAAATTTTCGAGAGCTTTGTTTTTTCCATGTTCCTGAATTATCTCTTTTGTTCTTGTTAAAATATCGTCAACACTTAGGGGGGTGTCAACTATCTCGGGGAAAAACTTCAAAAATGTTTTATCTCCCAACTGACTAATACCATCTATGTTATCACTTTTATCACCCATGATGATTTTGATTGTCATAACATTTTCAGGGATAATCTCAGTACCCAATAACTTTACCTTGTCACCTATTTTGAACATCTCCTTGATGATTGGAGAGTATATTGATGTAGTTGGGTCAATGAGTTGGAATAAGTCTTTGTCAGAAGAAAAAATCACTTTTTGTTCATCCGTTGCAATTTTACAATAGAAAGCAATTAGGTCGTCAGATTCATTATTATCAACACGAAGTTGTCGCACAAAACATTCTTCCAAGTATTCTTTTACTCGTTCTTTCTGAATTTGATATGATTCGAATTTGAATTCGTTCATATCTTGTCTTCGATTTAGTTTGTACTTGGGATATATTGCACGTCTACTCGACGCGTTGCTGTCGCCGTCCCAAAAGACGATGACTTTATCGTACTGGTTGTCGTCCAGTTGTTTTCTGATGGTATTGAGGAAGTGGTACACTCCCCCAATATGACTTCCATCAACATAAAATTCTCTGACTCCGTGGAATCCGATTTTAAATAAATTATCTCCATCGATAAGTAAGGTTTTCACACATATTGTGTTTAGAAGGTTTCTGTTTCTCTTTCTTCGACCAAAGCAAAGTCACCATCTGAGCCGATGATTTCTTTCCAATAATCAGCATGTTCTTTCTTGTACTGTTCGATAGATTTCTTTTCTTCAGCGGTATCTTTTCCTGCCAAGAATCCGTGAGGTGTTACGATGATTCTACCATCTTCATAACCCAAACCATTGATGTGGTTTTTCATCACAGATACTTTTGTACGAACGGCAAACTTTACAGTTCTCTTATCTTTTGTTGCGGTAATTTTTGTGGTACCCGCACCTTTTTGGTTACCGAACAAGAATACTAAAGATGAGTTCAACCAAATTGCTTCACCACCTTTTGCTTTGATTTTAGGTTGTCCAAATGGATTGTCAGGAAGTTCTACCCAAGGTTGGTTTACAATTACCAAAGTATTTTCATACTTGGAATCTGATTTACGAGAACCTGAAATTCTTTGGTTGATACCCATACCAATCTTATCTGCCAAAACAGCTGCGTTATGTTGTTTACCACCTTTACCTTCAAAAGTCATTTTACAGGGAACAGAACCGACAGAATCCCAAAGGAATAACAAATCATATTCAAGTTCTCCTTTAGATTGAGCATCCAAAAGTTCATTGATATACTCTGTGATTTGTTCAATGTATTCAAAGTTATTGTTGAAGATGAAAAAACCATCCCAATCCAATTCACCTGTTTCCTCATCAACAACTTCCTCACAGTCGAAACCCATCAACTTAGCGTGTTCAAATGACCACTTTTGTTCTGTAATTATAAAAACAGGTAAGATACCTTGTTTTTGAGCTGAAATTGCCGTTTTAACCAAAGCAGTTGTTTTTCCTGTGTCTGAGTGACCCAAAAACATATTCAAGTGACCAATTGCCGGGCCAGGTAATCCGACCGCATCCAAAAAGTCACCACCCAAATCAAGGAACCTCTGTGGTTTGTATTTCGCCGAAGTAGAATACTTCTTTTTTAGTGACGAAAAATCGTTTTTCTTGAGTGCCATTACTTCTGATTGTATTTCCAAAATTCCTGAAGAACTTCTTTCTTATCCTTAGCATCAGTAAGTTGTGTCACAAACTTATCCATTTCTTCTAAGTGTTGTGGATGTTCACCAATACCAACTGAGTTAGTAAAGTAGATTTCAAGAGTCGCTTCAGCCTCAGCAGTCTGTGCTTCGTATTTTTTGACTAACGCGTCATAAAGTCTTTTATTCATATTATTTTAATTTACAAAGTTAAAAAAGAAGGTGCGGACATGAGCCCGCACCTTTTGATTAGAATGGAAGGTCCTCGTCAGGAGTAGACAACGCCTGTGGGTCTGTGATTTCAGATGTTTTTCCACCACCCATAGAAATCATTGCTGAATCACCAAAGACATATTTTCCTGTTTCAGAATCCCAACGGG
>Ga0222714_10001379_pt1 | contig 27364 bp, 17 predicted proteins | sample C33_3DmetaG_FD_165048 | JGI IMG/M metagenome (GOLD analysis project Ga0222714, IMG submission 165048) | Estuarine water microbial communities from San Francisco Bay, California, United States - C33_3D | ecosystem: Environmental > Aquatic > Marine > Unclassified | place: USA: California...
GACGTGTGGGCTCCGCTGGAAGGGCGGGCCTTCAACGCCGGGATCTGGCTCAGCCTCTGAGCCGCGTGCGGGCCTCGCGGTGCGCCCCCCGAAGGGAGGGCTCCGTGGGCCGAATCCGGGCAGGAAGGCGGAACGCAGACGCCCCGCTCGCGTCGGCGATCGGGGCGCAGGACACCTTGAGGATGCAATGGTCGCTGCAGGACTCGAACCTGCGACATCTACGATGTGAACGTAGCGCTCTACCAGCTGAGCTAAGCGACCGTTCCAGACGTTCGAGGTCCGGGCTTTCGCCCGGACCCCTTCGCGTCCATACCCCCACGGGGACTCGAACCCCGGTCTACGCCGTGAGAGGGCGTTATCCTAGGCCACTAGACGATGGGGGCGTCGTGGATCTTCGATTTTCGAAGGGCCACAATTGTACCCAAGCCCTCCGGGAAGCTCAACCCCTCAACGATTTCGCCCGGCCGTGGGTCTTACTACGTGCATGCGTGGATGTCGACGCCGGTCGGGGACCCGATCCGGAAGTCGCTAAATGGTTTCCGAGGAGGGGGTTGCAGGATGCGGGCGGGCGACTCTACAACGAAGCTCACGGCCGACTCGGTGCGAGGCTGGCTGAGTGATCGCAGCGGCTGGAAGCGTCAGTCCAACAAGCTCACCAAGGAGTTCCGCTTCTCGCACTTTCGTGACTCGATCGTCTTCGTGAACCGGGTCGCGACGCTGGCCGACACATACAAGCATCATCCCGATATCGACGTGCGGAACGGCCGGGTGACCCTTGCCCTGTCGACGAGCGTGGCCGGGGGGATCACCACGAGAGATCTGAATCTCGCGGAGCAGATCGACTTCGCGACGTCGCTCGGGCGCGACTGAGCCTTTCGACGGCCGGCTACGGGGTGACCCGGAGCAGATCCTCCATCCGGTCCAGAAAGAAGTCGGGCGATTCTGCGTGAAGTACACGGCGGTCGAGGGGTCCCCACCCCACGGCCGCCGTTCTCGTTCCGGCGTCCCGTCCGGCACGCAGATCGTGGGGAGAGTCGCCGACGAAGAGGACCCGATGGCGCATGTCGGAGATCCCGAGCGCGGCAAGGGCCTTCAGGACCGGCTCCGGGTGGGGCTTTCCGTTCTCCACCTGGTCGCCGCACACCACGAACTCGACACGCTCGTGCAGACCACAGACCTCCAGGGTGCGCCGAGCGATGCGGTGCCCCTTGCTGGTGACGATGCCCACGCGCACCTCACGGGCACGGAGTTCGTCGACGACCTCGAGCGCGCCGGGAAACGGCTTCACCATGTCGTCGTGATGGCTGCGCTGAAACGCCACGTACGTCTCGAGCATGGCCATGCGCTCTTCTTCGCTGCGGGCGAAGTCCCGCAGCTGAACGGGCAGCGGCTTGCCGATGCTCTCGAGGAACCTCGACTCCTCGGGCACCGCGCCGAGATGTCGCTCCATGGTGTGCCGGAAGCTCTTCAGGATCAACTCGACGGTGTCGGCGAGTGTCCCGTCGAGGTCGAAGAGCACGCCGCGCCAGGTCACCGGGTCGGCTCCCGGGCCACGACGCCGAGTTCGAGAAACGAGCGGACGATCTCGAGCACGTCCCGATCCTGGAGCAGACCCGGGTGCGTCGGGCAGCAGAGCGTGTAGTCCGGAACGCCCGGCAGCGTCGCGCTCTCACCCGGCACGACGTGGGTGTCGATCACCGTGCGTACGGTGATCGCGTCGACACCCGACGGAACGGGTGCACGCGCGTTGAGCGTGTCGAGAAACGGGCTGTCGGGCATCATCTCGTCCCGGCCTCCGCCCCATGCCAGGTGCGCGGACAGGGTGCCGCGATGTGGCGAGGCGATGAAGACCGCGCGCCGCACCGGCGCGGCGCGGCGCGTGAGCAGATACCAGCGTACGGCGAGACCACCCATGGAGTGGGCGACGATGTCCACCGAGTCCGCGCCGGACGCCGCGCGCAATCGGGCCACGGCCCCTTCCAGCTCCGCGGCGTGGTCGCGATTGCTGCCGGTCGGCTCTTCGAAGGTGAGCGTTCCCACGTGCGCGTCCGGCCATCCCGCGCCGATAAGGTGGATCCGCAGTGCCGCGAGGTCGCGTGCGCTGTCGAACCAGCCGGGGACGAGCAGGACCGGGACCGCCACCCGTGCAGAGAATGCGTCCCCCGTGCTCGGTCCGGAGATCCGACCGGGGTCGTGTCCCACTCCTCCCGAAGCCGTCATACCCACCGTGACGACCCAGGCAACGGAGGCGACCCAGGGCGCCGGCGTGACTCGACGTCGAGGGGTGGTCGTCACGTGCCCTCGACGATGAGCGAGGCGAGCACGTCGAGCGCATGATCGATCTGCTCGGTGGTGAGCACGATGGGGGGAGACAGCTCGAGCACCTCGCCGTGGTCGCCCGCGGGGAGCACGAGGATCCCCTCGGCTAGTGCCCGCTCCGCGATCCGCGACCCGGCGCCCGCCGCCGGCGTCCGGCCGTCGGACTCGACGAGCTCCACGCCCAGCAGCAGGCCGATCCCGCGCACGTCGGCGACGCGACGGCATTCCCCGAGCCGGCTACTCAGACCCGCGACGAGTTCCCCGCCCACCCGCTCCGCCCGGGCGGGCACGGCGTCGATGTCGAACGAGTCGAGCACGGCGACTCCCGCGGCACAGGCCAGCGGGTGGCCGAGGAAGGTGCTGGTATGGATCGCTTCGCCAGTGCTGCGCGGCCAGGCGTCCATGACTCGGGCCGGCGCCATGCATGCGGAGAGCGGGAGCCCCGCTCCCAGCGCCTTGCCGGCGCAGATCACGTCGGGGCGCAACCCCACGCGGTCCGAGGCGAACATGGCCCCGCAACGCCCCAGGCCCGTGAAGATCTCGTCGGCGATGACGAGCACCCCGCGCTCCGATGCCAGGTCGGACAGCGAAGCCATGAACCCGTCGGGCGGAACGCGCGCACCACCTCTCGCCTGAACCGGTTCGACGATGATCGTGCCGATGGCGTCGCCGTTGGGAGCGCCCGAGTCCAGCAATTCCGCAACCCGACGAAGCGAGGCCGCGCCACCGGGTTCCTCGTCGCGGATCACGTCGGGAAACGGCGCGAACGCGACGCCTCCGTACACCCGACTGGCGAACGGCGCGCGGAAGTGATCGCGGCGCGTGACCGAGAGCGCCCCGAGGGTGAGGCCGTGGTACCCACCCTCGAACGCCAGCACCCCCGGCCTGCCACTCGCGAGCGCCGTGGTCTTGAGCGCGGCCTCCACGGCTTCCGAGCCCGTATTCGCGAGCAGGATGCGGGCGTCGTCCCAAGGGGCCACCCTCGCGAGCCGCTCGAGCAGCTCCAGCTTCGTTACCGGCGGATGGATGTCTCCCATCCCGTGGACCAGCGTGTGGTGGCGCAGGACGAACTCGAGCGTCGGACTCCGGTGGCCGAGCAGCGCCACACCGAACGCCGAGGTCATGTCGATGTAGACGTTGCCGTCGGCATCGAGAACGTTGGCCCCACGGGCGTCCTGCCAGAAGACCGGCCAGCCGTGATCGACGAAGGTGACGTTCCGAGACTCGACGCGGGCGAGCCGTTCTGCCATGGCGCGCGAAGACGGCCCCGGCGGGGGGACGCGGATCTCGGGCAGAAGCGCACCGAGCGCCGGAGCTTGTCGGCTCACACGCGCGTACTCACTCTGCGGTGAGGTGCGAGTCGGCCTGCATGCCCATCGCGTGATAGCCCTTGTCGACGTGCAGCGTTTCGCCGCTGATGCCGGCTCCGAGCGGCGAACACAGAAAGGCCGCGGCCCACCCCACCTCGTCGGCGGTGTTGGCTTCCGGAAGCGCCGCGTTCCGCGCGTAGTACTCGACCATCCTGTCGATTGTCCCGATCGCCTTGGCGGCGCGGCTCGCGAGCGGGCCTGCGCTGATGGTGTTCACCCGGATCCCCCACCGCCGTCCTGCCTCGTACGCGAGCGTGCGCGTGTCACCCTCGAGCGCGGACTTGGCCGAACTCATGCCGCCACCGTATCCGGGAATCGCGCGCTCCGCGGCGAGATACGAGAGCGACACGACCGCGCCGCCGGGGCGCATGAGCGGGCCGAAGCGCTGAACCATGCTCACCATCGAGTAGGCGCTCGCCGAGACCGCGGCCAGGTAGCCGGCGCGGCTCGTGTCGAGGAGCGCGTTCTGAACCTCCGGACCGTTCGCGAGCGAGTGCACCACGATGTCGAGGCAACCGTCGCCGAAGTCCTCTCGAAGGCGGTCGGCCACGCCCTGGATCGAATAGCGCTCGAGCTCCACGTACCGCTTCTCCGCCGAGACATCCGCCGGCACGTCCTCGTCGCGGTCGTAGACGGCGTCCATCGGGTAGATCCGCTCGATCTCGATCTGGCCGCCGTCCGGCCTCGAGCGATCGAGCTTTCCGCGCTCGAGGCTCTTCGTGAAGATCCGGAGCGCGGGCGGCCAGGTACCCACGCAGACGGATGCTCCGGCGGTCGAGAGTGCCCGTACGATGGCCCAGCCATAGCCATTGTCGTCGGCGACGCCCGCCACCAGGGCGCGCTTTCCGGTCAGATCGATCGAGAGCATGCGAAGAATCTCCTCACGGTTTCAGCGCGACGGCTTCCGCCCGTCGCGGCGCGATTCGTAAGCTACGGGCGCCTCACCCGAGCTTGAAGTGCCCGACGAAGCGACTGGCAGCACTCGCGCCAGCGCGCCCGTCGCGCTTCCACTGGTCACTCCCGTCCCCGAGACGGCCACGGTCAGCCACGGCGTCGCCCGAGCCAGGCGCGAAAATCCTTCAGTGACTTCGTGTTCAGGACGTCCGGGGCCTCGAGCCACCCTCGGCGCGCCTGGTCCACGCCGAAGCGCATGTTCTCGAGCCCTGCGGGGCTGTGGGCATCGGTGCTGATCACGACGGGAACGCCCAGCTCCTTCGCACGATGCACGTGCACGTCGCTGAAGTCGAGCCGGTTCGGGTTCGCGTTCAGCTCCACCGCCACCTTCAGCTCCGCCGCCGCCACCAGCACCGCCTCGACGTCGAGCTCGAACGACTCGCGCCGGTTGATGAGCCGTCCGGTGGGATGCGCCAGGATGTCGACCGACGGATGCGCCATCGCCTTCAGGACGCGCTCGGTCATGGTCCCGCGGTCCTGGTCCATGAAGGAGTGGACCGAGATCACCACCACGTCGAGCTCCTCGAGAATCTCGTCGGGCATGTCCAGCGAGCCGTCCTTCAGGATGTCGATCTCCACGCTGCGGAAGATCTCGATCCCCTTCACCCGCTCCCGGACCTCGGCGATCTCCTCCCACTGCTTCCGCGCCCGTTCCGGCGTGAGCCCCTGGACCATCGCCATCGCCTGGCTGTGATCCGTGAGGGCGAGATACTCGTACCCGAGCTTCGTGCACGCCCGCGCCATCTCCTCGATGGACGCCTTACCGTCGCTCCAGGTGGAGTGCATCTGGAGATCCCCGCGGATGTCGTCGAGCTCGACGAGCGTCGGGAGGCGATCCTCGCGCGCCGCCTCCACCTCGCCGCGGTTCTCCCGGAGCACCGGCGGTACCCAGGCCATCCCGAGGGCGGAATAGACCTCCTGCTCGGTAGCGCCAGCCAGCCGCTCCCCACCTTCCTTGCCGAGGGCCTCCGGGTCCTCGCCTTCCGGAATGCGGAACACGCCCCACTCGTTCACCCGCAGCCCCTGGCGCACGGCCCCCGTGCGCAGCACGACGTTGTGCTCCTTCGAGCCCGTGAAGTAGACGAGGGCGGACCCGAACGAGCGCGTCGGGATCACGCGCAGGTCCACCTGCAGGCCGGAGTGCAGCACGATGCTTCCCTTGGTGGGTCCGGCGCCGAGGACCCGCGCAGCGCCCTCGAACGCCACGAAATGATCCACTGCCGGCGTGCCGTCGCCCTCGCATCGCGCCAGGAGATCGACGTCGCCGATGGTCTCCTTCCGGCGGCGCAGGCTACCCGCGATCTCGATCTCCTCCACGCCCGGTGCCTTCTCCACCCAGCGCAGCAGCCCCTCGATGAGCTGCTCGGCCTCGTGGATCTGGAATCGTCCGGTGTGCTTGCGGTAGTCCTCGATGGAGCGGCGGATCTTCTCCACGCTCTTCTTCCCGAAGCCTGCGAGCTCCTCGACCGTTCCTGCATCCAGCTGGACCTCGAGTTCTTCCACGGTCTTCACGTCGAGCTCGTCGAACAGCTTCTTCGCCTTCTTCGGTCCCACGCCGTCGAGGCGGACGAGCTCCACGAGAGTGATGGGGATCTCAGCCGTCACCTCGTCGAGTCGGTTGATGTGCCCGGTCTCGAGCAGTTCGACGATGTGAGCGGCGACATTGTCGCCGATGGCGGGAAGCTCGGTCAGGTCCTCGCCGGCCTCGGCCATCGCCGCGATGGGCCGACTGAGGCTCTCGATGGTGTTGATCGCGTTCCGGTAGGCCCGGATACGGAACGGGTTGGCGCCCTGGATTTCCAGCAGGTCGGCCAGCGTCTCCAGTACGCGGGCAATGTCCAGATTCTCCATCGATGCGCCCCCTCGGCGCTCGCTATGCACACGCGATCAGATGCCGTCGACCTCGATCGACCCGCCGTGCTCCCGGAGTTTCGCGAGGAATTCGTCAAAGTCGAGCACCGGCACGCCCAGCTTCTCGGCCTTCTCGAGCTTCGATCCGGCGTTCTCTCCGGCCACCACGAAGACGGTCTTCTTCGACACCGATCCCGACGTCTTCCCGCCCACGCTGCGCCACGCGGTCTCGGCCACGACACGCGGCACCGGAATCGCGCCCGTGAACACCGCCGTCCCCAGCTCGGGCAGACCCATCGAGACCACTTCGACCTCCTCCGGCTCGACGCCGTGGGCCAGAATCGCGTCCACCGCCGCGGCGTTGCGCTCATCGGCGAAGAAGCCCGTGATCGCCTCGCTCATGCGGGGACCGATGCCGTCGATCGCCTCGAGCGCTTCCCGCTCCGCGGCGCGGATGGCGGCGAAGCTGCCGAAGCTCTCCGCGAGGGTCCGCGCCACGGTGACGCCGACCTCCGGAATGCCCAGGGCGATGAGGAACCGCTGCAGGTCCGGCGTGCGCTTCGAGGCGATCGCCTCGACGAGCGCACTGGCCGACTTCTCGGCGAAGCCCTCCAGCTCCACGAGCTGCTCGGGGCGCAGGTCGAAGAGCCCCGCGAGCTCCGTCACCAGCCCCGTCTCCACCAGGAGGTTCGCCGTCTCTTCGCCGAGCCCCTCGATGTCCAGCGCGGCACGGGAGCCGAAGTGGACGATGCGGCCCTTCAGCTGCGCCGCGCACCCCCACCGGTTTGCGCAGATGGTGCGAGGCCCGTCCTCGTACACGGCTGTGCCACACACCGGGCACTCGGTCGGCATCTCGAACGGCCCGGAGCGGTTCTCCCCCTTCTCGACGACCTCGACCACCTGCGGAATCACGTCGCCCGCCCGCTGGATGCGGACGGTGTCGTGCTCGCGCAGATCCTTCCTCCTGAGTTCCTCGCGATTATGCAGCGAGGCTCGTGACACCGTCACGCCTCCCACGACCACCGGCCGCAGCCACGCCACCGGCGTGAGCACGCCGGTGCGGCCGACCTGGATGTCGATCTTCTCGATCACCGTGACTTCCTGACGCGGCGCGAACTTGTACGCCATCGCCCACCGCGGATGATGCGAGGTCGCACCCATGGCCTGCCGCGCCGCCAGGTCGTCGAGCTTGATGACGACGCCGTCGATCTCGTAGTCGAGCTCGTCGCGCTCCTCCTCGTACGCCGCCTGGTAAGCGAAAATCTCCTCGGGTGAGGAGACCGTGACGATCCGGTCGGGAACGCGGAAGCCCCACTCCCGGATCGCCTCGATGCCGGCGGAATCGGCTCCGAAGGTGACTCCTTCGGCAGCAAGGACATCGTAGACGAGCACGTCGAGCCTGCGCTGCGCGGTCAACCGCGGATCGAGCTGCCGAATCGCTCCGGCGGCCGAGTTTCGCGGAGAGGCATAGGGCTCGAGGCCGTGTTCCATGAGACCCTGGTTGAACGCGGCGAAGTCCGAGATGTACATCATGACCTCGCCGCGCAGCGCGAGGAGCTTCGGTGCCGGCCGCACCTCGGTACGCAGCAGGAGCGGCACGGTCGGGATGGTGCGGATGTTCTCGGTCACGCTCTCCCCTTCACGTCCGTTCCCGCGCGTGACCGCGCGCACCAGAACCCCGTCCTCGTATACGAGCTCGATGGACGCGCCGTCGAGCTTCGGCTCCACGATGTAGCGGGGCTCCACGCCCGTGCCGAGCGCCTTGCGCACACGCTCGTGGAACCGCTCGACGTCCTCCGACTTCTCGGACGAATCGAGCGACAGCATGGGAGCCACGTGTCGCACCGTCTCGAAGCGATCCTGCGGCGTGGCGCCCACGCGCTGCGTTGGAGACTCGGGTGTCACCAGCTCCGGATGTCGCTCCTCCAGCTCCTGGAGGCGGCGGTAGAGACGGTCGTACTCCGCGTCGCCGATCTCCGGACGGGCCTCCACGTAGTAGAGGAAGGCGTGCCGGTTGAGCTCGGCTCGGAGCTCCTCGACTTCGCGGACGATCTCGTCGGGAAGGGTCACGGCGTCGGCGGGAAAGCGGGCAGGGTCGGAGGGTGAATATCGCCGCATCGCCCGGTCCGCGGCACCGCCCCGAGCCGGGAGCGTGGCGCGATCGACCTTCGCTGTGGGTCTTGCGGACTCCGCGGCAGGGCCGACCTTCACCGCGGGCTTCGGAAGATTCGAGACGCACCCTGGAGGGGTCATGAAGAGGTTCCACTCGCTGCTGCGCGCCACGCTCGCGCTCGCGGCCGTCGCTGTCCTGGCCGGTAACGCGCTCGCCCAGCAGGGAGGCATGGAAGAGACCAACCGGCGCCGAGCGGACGAGGGAGACGGGCCGCACGACAGGCTGATCCTTCGCGGCGGCATCTACATCGACGGCGCCGGCAGCCCTCCGCTGGGTCCGGTCGACATCGTCGTCGAAGACGACCGCATCGTGAGCATCGAGGCGGTCGGCTTCCCGGGCGCACCCATCAACGAGGCCCGTCGTCCCCAGGGTGCGACGCGCGAGATCGACGTCTCGGGCATGTACATCCTCCCGGGCCTCGTCGACATGCACGTCCACACCGGTGGCGCCGGGAAGGCGCCGCAGGCCGAGTACACGCACAAGCTCTGGATGGGCAACGGCGTCACCACGGCCCGCGGGGTCGGCTTCGGGCCCATGATGTGGTCGCTGCAGCAGAAGGCGCTCGCCGAGAGGAACGAGATCGTCGCGCCGCGCATGTTCGTCTACGCCCGCCCCGGCGAGGGGTGGGACCGCGGAGCCGTCGACTCCCCCGAAGCGGCGCGCGAGTGGGTCCGCTGGGCGGCGCAGGTCGACGTGCAGGGTGCGAAGATCGACGGTCTCAAGCTGACGTCGTACCCGCCCGCGATCATGGAAGCGCTGATCGATGAGGCGCACCAGCACGGCCTCGGCACCGTCGCACACCTCGCGCAGACCGGCGTCGCCCGCATGAACGCGCTCGACGCGGCCGAGCTGGGTCTCGACATGATGACCCACTACTACGGGCTCTTCGAAGCGCTCTTCGAGGGACGAACCATCCAGGACTTCCCGGCAGACTACAACTATCAGAACGAGCAGCACCGCTTCGGTCAGGTCGGCCGGCTCTGGCAGCAGTCCGCGGAGCCGGGCTCGGAAGCGTGGAACGCGCTCATCGAGCGCTTCCTCGAGCTCGACTTCGCCATCGACCCGACGATGACCATCTACGAGGCCAGTCGCGACGTGATGCGCGCCCGCGAAGCCGAATGGCACGAAGAGTACACGCTCCCGACCCAGTGGGACTTCTATCAGCCCAGCCGTCAGGCCCACGGCTCGTACTGGTTCTACTGGACGACCGAGGACGAGTACCACTGGGGGAAGTTCTACGAGAAGTGGATGCGCTTCCTCAACGACTACAAGAACGCCGGCGGCATCGTCACCACGGGTTCGGATTCGGGCTTCATCTACAAGCTCTACGGCTTCGACTACATCCGTGAGCTCGAACTGCTCCGCGAAGCGGGCTTCAATCCGCTCGAGGTGATCCGGGCTGCGACGTACCACGGCGCCCTTCAGCTCCACAAGCCGAAAGGGCTCGAGAACGACCTCGACTTCGGCGTGCTCGAGGTCGGAGCCAAGGCCGACATGATCGTCGTCGAGGAAAACCCGCTCGAGAACCTCAAGGTGCTCTACGGCACCGGCACGCCGCGACTCAACGACGAGACCGGCGAAGTCGAGCGGGTGGGCGGCGTGAAGTACACGATCAAGGACGGGATCGTGTACGACGCGAAGCAACTCCTCGAGGACGTACGGGAGATGGTGCGCCAGGCGAAGGCGAATCCGGTGTCCGAGGAGGGCTGGTAGGCGTCCACGGGCGCAGCGGCGCCCGTCCGCGCGGCTCCTGCGTCCATGGCCTCCTGAACGACCGGATCATGCATGCTGGGTAATCCCAGACGTGGCCCTTCCCCCCTCCTCGAACCTCACGCGATGCTCGAACCCGCAGGCCGACTTCAGGCACTCGAAGCCGACGTGGGGCCGCGTCGATGACCGGCTTCTCCCGCCAGGACGCTTCCGTGCGTGCCGCAAGCAGCGGGCTGATCCGGCTCCTCAGGGACGAACACCATGCAGGCCGCGCTCGCTGGCCCAACTTCGACACGATCACCACCGGGGCCCAGTACCGGCACCTCCACCGCCTCTGCGACACGTGGCTCCCTGCAGGCGGACACATTCTCGACTGGGGCGCCGGCACCGGCCACGCATCCCTCTACCTCTCGCGCGTCGGGCACCCGGTCACGGGATTCTCGTTCGAGGAGTTCTCGTTCGAGGACCTGCTCGATGGTCTCCCGTATCGATTCGTACCGGGTCAGGCCTCGGAGCCTACCCTCCTCCCCTTCGCAGACGACGAATTCGACGGCGCGCTCTCGGTCGGAGTCCTCGAACACGTGCGCGAGACTGGCGGCACCGAGGCTGGAAGCCTCGCGGAGCTGCACCGTGTGCTGCGTCGGGGCGGTGTCCTGGTATGCGTGCACCTTCCCAACGCCACGAGCTGGATCGAGGCGGTCGCGCGGCGTAGAGAGGGTGCGCACGTCCACCCGTACGTGTACCACCCACGCGACGTCGTCCGGATGTTCGAGGACGCCGGCTTCGACATCGAGAGCCGGGGCCGCTACGCGATTCTTCCGAGGAATCAGGTCGCGCGGATCTTTCCTCGTGCCCTGTGTGACGCGGAATGGTTCCGTCGCCTGTACGATCTCGCGGACTCCGCAGGCGCATTTCTGGTGCCGTGGCTCACACAGAACCACTTCGTCGTCGCACGTGCCCGATGAGGTGAGTGACCCCGGCGCGCCTGCCACTCATCCCGACGAGACTAACCGCCCGGTCGTCGCGGGACGTGCTTTTCCAGCATGCGACGGCGGACCAGGCCCCCGTACACGTCGCCATCCGTGTCCACGCCGACCGCCTCGGCTCCGCTGTGCGGGTCGATCCGGACTCCGCTCGAGCCCTCGAGACGTTTGGTGGGCGTCGCACCACCGTGTATTGTTCCGCCGCCCATGGAAGCACTGAACGTCACCGCGCTGCGCGCGGACACTCCCGGTGTGGCCCACCGCGTCCACCTGAACAACGCCGGAGCATCGCTGATGCCCTCTCCGGTCCTGGACGCCATTCGTGGGCACCTCGACCTGGAGGCCCGCATCGGAGGGTACGAGGCCGCGGAAGAAGCGGCGCCGGCCATCGCGAACGCGTACGCCGACGTAGCCCGGCTTCTCAACACGACACCCGACCGGGTCGCCATGACGGAGCACGCCACCGCTGCGTTTGTCACGGCCCTCTCTTCGATCCGGCTTAGCGCGGGCGACGTGATCCTGACCACGCGCCACGACTACGTCTCGAACCAGATCCAGTACCTGTCGCTGGCCGACCGGCTCGGCGTGGAGATCGTCCGAGCCCCCGACGCACCCGAAGGCGGCGTCGACCTCCTGGCGATGGAGGAGCTGATCCACCGGCGTCGTCCCCGGCTCGTGGCGGTCACACACATCCCCACGAACTCGGGACTCGTCCAGGATGTGGCGGCCGTGGGCGCCATGTGCCGCGCGCGGGACGTCTGGTACCTGGTGGACGGGTGTCAGTCGGTGGGGCAGATGCCGATCGACGTGGAGAACATCGGCTGCGACTTCTTCTCCGCCACCGCCCGGAAATTCCTGCGGGGCCCGAGGGGCGCCGGCTTCCTGTACGTCTCGGACCGCGTCCTCGACGGCGGCCTCGAGCCGCTCTTCCCCGACATGCGGGGAGCCGACTGGATCGACGACGATCTCTACCAGCCTGCGCCGGACGCACGGCGCTTCGAAACGTGGGAGTTCGCGTGGGCCCTCGTCCTCGGCACCGGCGCGGCGGCGGCGTATGCCAACGCGCTCGGGCTCGAGGCCGTCCGGGACCGGGCACGCGCACTGGCATCCAATCTGCGCGCGCGCCTGCCCGAGGTGCGTGGCTGTCGCGTCCTCGACCGCGGGGCCGAACTGGGCGCCCTCGTTACCGCATCCTTCGAGGGACACGTGCCCGCCGAGTTGGTCGCCGAGCTTCGGCGCCGCGGCATCAATACCTCGTCGCAGACCCGCATCGACGCCGTCCTCGACTACGACCAGAAGGGTGTCGACGGAGCGCTGCGCATGTCGCCGCACTACTTCAACGACGATTCCGACCTGGATGCGCTCATCGGCGCCCTGGAGGAGATCGTCGGATCCTGAGCGCTCGCGCGCAGGGCGAGGTTGCCCTTCGCGCGGTCGCGCCGGCATCTTCGCTGCGTCCGGCAACTTCCCGCGCCTGGTGCACTGAACCGTGGGCTCACTGGCGAACATCCACCCCCTCGGACGCGTAGACGCGCGCCTCGCCCGGAGGCGCCGCGCCCGCCCGATCGCCCTGGTCAGGTTGACCGGGTTGGCGGGCATGATGGCGTTTTCGGGATGCGCGACCTTCGGTCTTTCCGGGGGTGGCGTCGACCGCGATGCCATCGACCGGGTCATCGACTCGCCCCCGATCGACCAGCTGCACGTGGGCGTATTCGCGGTGGACGCGTCCTCCGGCCGGGTCCTGTACCGACGCAACGAACACCGGAAGTTCGTGCCGGCGTCGAACCAGAAGATCCTGGTCACGGCCGCGGCACTCTCTCTGCTCGGTCCGGACCATCGATTCCGCACGGAGATCGTCGCGCACGGCCCCGTGCGGGGCTCCTACCTGGACGGCGACCTGGTACTGACCGCCTCCGGCGACCCTTCCATGTCGGCCCGCTACTGGACGTCCGGGACGGCCGCGCTCGAAGCCCTCGCCGACAGCCTGCGCGGGTCGGGCCTCACGTACGTGGCGGGCTCGGCCGTCGTGGACGTCTCCGCGTGGGACTCCACCACGGTCGGACCGACGTGGGAGGTCGAGGACCTGCGCTACGGATACGGTGCGACCGGCGGCGCGTTCGCGATCGACGAAGGCGAAGTGCGGATCGTGGTGGCGGCGGGCCCCGAGGTGGACGCGCCTGCTGCCGTCGCATGGTCGCCCCTGGGTGAGCCCGACTTCGTGGAGTCACGGCTGCGGACGGCGCCGCCCGACAGCGGTACGCGTGTCGTCCCGCAGTATCTGCCCGAAACCAGGCGCCTGGTTCTGGAAGGTCGGGTCGAGCTCGGCACGACGGACACCCTCTCCTTCGCCGTCCGGGACCCCGTACGCCAGGCGGTCGGCGCGCTGGCCGCCGCGGTGGACCGGGCCGGAATCGAGGTGGAGGGGGGGTGGACCATCCGATGGACCCCGGAGAATCCGGCCGCCCCACCCTGCCCGGAGGTCGGGCTCGGCGGAGGCTGCGCACCACCGCGCACACTGGCGGCCATCGAATCTCCGCCTCTTTCCGAGCTGGTAGCCGGCATCCTGGAACCCAGCCAGAACTGGATGACGGAGCAGCTCGTGCGCTCGCTCGGCGCCCGCTTCGGCACGGAAGGCAGCTGGCGCGAGGGCGTGGGCGTGGTTCGTGCCTACCTCGTGAACGAGGTGGGCGTAGACTCTCTCGACATCGCGTCGCGGGACGGCTCGGGTCTCTCCGCCTATAACCTGGTCACACCGCGTGCGATCGTCGGCATCCTCCGCGAGATGCACCTCGGTCCGCACGGCGCACGTTATCGCTCGGCCATGGCGGAGCCCGGCGAGGAGAACTCCACGCTGGAGCGCCGACTGGAAGGACTCGAGGGCCGGGTCTTCGCCAAGACAGGGTCGATCAGCAACGTGAACTCCCTGTCGGGATATCTCGTAAGGGACAACGGTCAGGAGGTGATCTTCTCCATCCTGACCAACGCGTCCGGGCTTCCGGCGTCGCAGGTTCGTCAGGCAATCGACGAGATCGTGCGCGGCCTCGCCCGCTGAGCGCGCGACACCGCAACGGGATCCGCCCCAGACATGAGCAAATTCGACTTCCCCGAACTCCCGTCCGACGACGAGCTCGGCATCACGGACGAAGACCGCGAGCAGTACGCGAAGGACTTCCCCGACGACGGCCCGGAGCTGTCGGACGCCGAGATGGAGGCACTGCTCGGAGCGTCTCCTGCCGCCCGAGAGAAACCAGCGGACGCCAAGGCGGAAAAGAAGGCCGCGAAGGGCGAGGCGAAGGCCGCCAGGGAGCAGTCGCGCGCGGACGCCGCTGCCGCGAAGCAGGCGCACAAAGATGAGCGGGCGGCCGCGAAGCGCGCGCGTGTGGAGGCTGCCGCCGGGGACGCGCCGGCGCCCCGCTGGCGTGGCCCGGTGACACTCGTCGCCCTCGTTCTCTTCGCTCTCTTTTCGAGCTCACGGACCGGTCAGCCCCGCCCCGTCCCGGCCAACGCCCCCGACTCGGCCTTCTCGTCCGCCCGCGCGATGGCGACCCTCGTGGAGGTGGCGCGCGCGCCGCACCCCACGGGCTCGCCCGAGCACGCCCGCGTGCGCGGGCTGTTGATCGAACGGCTGCGCGATCTAGGTCTCGAACCCGAGGTACAGACGACCACCAGCCTGGTCTCGTCCGAAACCCAGGCCCGCTCCGCTACCGTTCGAAACATCGTGGCGCGGATTCCCGGAACCTCGCCGACCGGTACGGTCCTGATCACCGCGCACTACGACAGCCGCGAGATCGCCGTCGGCGCCGCGGACGACGGCGCCGGCATCGTAGTGATCCTCGAGGCGCTACGGGCGCTGCGCTCGGGCCCGCCCCTGGCCAACGACGTCGTCGTACTGATGACCGACGCAGAGGAACTCGGACTCCTCGGAGCCCGCGCTTTCGTCGACGAGCACCCCTGGATGGCCGACGTGGACGTCGTGCTTTCGTTCGAGATGCGAGGGGGCGGCGGCCCTTCGATCATGTTCGAAACCAACGACCGCAACGGGTGGATCGCACAGGCGCTTGCCGCGTTCGACCCGGCACCCTTCGCCACCTCGCTCGCGTTCGAGATCTACCGGCGCATGCCGAACGACACGGACTTCACACCCTTCCGCGAAGCCGGCGTCCAGGGGCTGAACTTCGCTGCAATCGACAACGCGCACGTCTATCACCAGTCGTACGACCGGCCGGAGAACGTCTCCGAGGCCACGATCCAGCATCACGGCCTGCGCGCGGTCGCAGGACTCCGCTGGCTCGGCCAGGCCGACCTTTCGGACGTGAACGCATCGAACCGCGCGTACTTCTCGGTGCCGGGCCTGGGTCTGTTCACGTATCCATCCGGCGGGGTGCACGCCATCTCCGGACTCCTCGCGGCCCTCTTCGGACTCCTGCTGCTGGTGAGCGTGCGGCGCGGGGCACGACCGGCTGCGACCACGTCATCGGCCCTTCTGTCCGCGGTGCTGCTCGGAGTGGCCTACTTCGGCGGCTCCACCCTGGTCGCACGGCTGAGCCCGCTCCATCCGGAACTCGGAAGCCTGCACGGCTCCGCGTTCCACTCGGAAGGGTTGTACGTCCTGGCTCTGGCGCTCGGCTCGATGTCCCTGGTGACGTTCGCGTCGTGGATCGCGCGCCGCTGGATCACGCGGGACGAGCTCTTCGGCGGAGCCCTCGCGATTCCGGTCGTCGCCGCGATCGCGCTCGGTATCGCCGCGCCCCTCGGTGCCCAGCACCTCCAGTGGCCCGCCATCTTCGCGGTGACGGGAGCGCTCGTCGCGTCCCTGCTCCGGGGCCGGGCCACCGGACCCGTGGGCTGGCTCGTCGGCCTCGCCGTCGCGATCCCGACCTTCCTCCTCCTCCAGCCCATCGTGGAACTGCTCTGGCTGGCCATGACCCTGCGGCTCGCAGGCGGCCTGGCCGTGCTGCTCACCCTCGGGCTTCTGCTCTGTCTTCCCGGACTGGAGGGCCTTCGCGCCCCCAACGGCTGGTGGGCACCGCTGGCCGCTGCCGCTGCCGCAGCCGCCGCGATCGGCGTCGGACTCCTCGGCGCCACCCCGAGCGCGGAGCGTCCGCTTCCCACGACCCTCGTCTACGTCTACGAGCACGGAAGCGGCCAGGCGCTGTGGGCCACGAGTCCGGCCGCGACCGACTCCGCGTCGAGCCGGACCGCCACGGACTGGGCGGAAGCCCGCGCCGGGGGCGCCTTCGACGAGACGCGCGACCTCTCCGGCTTCGGTCTGGCCTTCGACCGCAAGTTCACGGGCGGGGGTGACCCCCGGGCCGTCCCGGTCCGGCGCGCCCCAGTGGTCGAAGCGCGTCCGCCCCGGGTCGACGTACTGCGGGACACGGTCGAAGCGGGGGTGCGGTCGGTGACCCTCGGTGTACGGTCGGAGATCGGATCGGAGATGCTGGGATTCGAACTGTCCGGCAACACGAGGCTCCTCGCCCTCAACGGACGAGCGCTGCCGACAGGGGTGCGCGGCGCGGACCACTGGGGGGTGCCCGAGGACGTGGTCATGCTGGAACTGGCCATGCCGGCGACGGAATCCATCGGCGTCACCGTCATCGAGCACCTTCTCAGACCCGAGGAGTTGCTGGGCGAAGAGCCGTTCACTCGGCCCGCGAACCTGGCGCCGGACATCACGCGAAGGAGCGACCGGGCGGTGTTCCGCTTCTCCGTCGCCGCGTTCGCCGACCCGCGCCACGCGTTCATCCAGACGGGTGGCATCCCTGCCGCCGTCCCGGAGCCCGCTCCCTCCGACACCCTCGGCATCCGGCTCCCCGGGGACACCGGAACGGCCATGCCCAGCTCGAATACCGTGCCGGCGCCGGTGAACACGGGTTCGGTACCGCGCGACACGACGTCCGCGGTGGTGGCCGTCGAAGGGCCGCGCACGTGAGGCGGCCAACCGTCACCGCGCCGCCCGGTATTGCGGCCCTCCTGCTCGTGCTCGGCGCATGTGCCCCCGACGCGGGACCCTCGCTCCGATTCGACCCTCCCGGCTGGTCCGGGGCCTGGTACAAGGGCAACACCCACGCCCACACGACCGAAAGTGACGGCGACTCCTCTCCGGAGTACGTCGCTCGCTGGTACAGGGATCACGGGTACGACTTCCTCGTCCTCTCGGACCACAACGTCTTCACGGATCCTGAGACGCTCGCGCACCTCGTCGACTCCACCTTTCTTCTCGTCCCGGGCGAGGAGGTCACGTCGACCTTCGAGGACGCCTCGGTCCATGTGAACGGGCTGAACCTTCCCCACGTCGTGGAGGCGCGCACGGCGGAGTCGCTCGTCGCGACCATCCAGGCCAACGTGGACGCGATCCGCGAAGTGGAAGGAGTGCCGCACATCAACCACCCGAACTTCCGGTGGTCGTTCGGCATCGAGGAGCTGCGTCAGATCGAGAACGACCGCCTCCTCGAGATCTGGAACGGGCACCCCACCGTGCACAATGAGGGGGGCAGCGGGACGCCCTCCCTGGAGGAGGTCTGGGACCTCCTGCTCACGGGCGGGAAGCTCATCTGGGGTATCGCCGTGGACGACGCGCACCACTTCCAGGGGGAGTTCCACGCCGATCGCGCCAACCCCGGCCGCGGCTGGGTCTCGGTGCGCGCCGACGCGCTGGAGGCGAGCGCGCTCATGGAGGCGCTGGAGGCCGGTCACTTCTACGCGAGCACCGGTGTGGAGCTCGACGACATCGTCGTCGTCGGCGACACCCTGACCGTGCATATCCGGCATGACCGCGACTTCGCGTACCGGACAACCTTCATCGGTTCGAACGGCGTCGTGCTCGACGAGACGGAGGCGAACCCCGCGGTGTTCGTCCTCGACGCGGCCACGGGGTACGTGCGCGCCCGCGTGACCAACTCGCGCGGCGACGTCGCATGGACGCAGCCCATCTTTGTCACGGGCCGTTAGCTCCTATAATTTAGCTCCCGCAATACGGATGAATCAGTGCGGATCCGGCGCATCCGCTTTAACGGACCGGCCGGATCGCGCATCGAACTCTCTGCAAATGACCTTTTCCGTCCGAGAGGGACGATGATGACGACGACGCGTAGCAGACGATTCGCAGCCGCCGCCTCGACGGCGCTCGTCGCCGCGGCCATGGCCGCGTGCGATCAGACCACCGGCATCGAGAGCCTCGACGAGGCCATGACGATTGACGCTGCGGTCCTCGCCGCCGACGCGACCCTCGAGGAGGTCACCCTCTTCCGGCAGCCGCTCGACTTCGCAGGCTTCATTCCCGGCTATGCACCGCCCACCCGCGTGCGCCCGGGCGCGCCGGGAGGGCCCGGCGCGTTCCAGGGCGATTTCGCCGGGGTGCGCTCCGTGACGTTCTACGACGTCAACGGCATCGAGCAGGAAGCCTATGACGCCCTCGAAACGGCCTCCGTCGCGATCATGCATGAAGTGGAGGGGACGATCGTACGCGACCTCTTCACGGCCCAGGTGTTTCGGGCCCGCGAACTCACCGTCACCGGTCTCGCGGGCGAAGAGACCCATCGGACCTGGAACGGCTCCGGTTCGAGCCGCATGGCACGCAGTGGTGTGACCGAAGACGGATCGGAGCGCTCGCACAGCGCCGAGGAATCGTTCACGCTCACCGACGTCGTCGTGCCGATCCCGGGGACCGACCCGCGCTGGCCGCTTTCGGGGACGATGACGCGGCAGATCGTCATGACCCGTACGTCGCCCGAGGGCACGATGACGCGCGAGTTCGAGATCGTGATCACCTTCGACGGGTCGTCCATCGCCAGCGCACGGATCAATGGTCGGCTGGTGCAGATCGACCTCGCCGCAAAGCCGGGCCGCCGCCCGCTCCACAATCGCCCCGGATGAGCAGGACGTAGTTCCACGGGCGGACGCGTGCCGAGCGTCCGCCTTGTCGCGCCACGCGGGCAGGCCTACCGTGCGAACGCTCCGACCGATCCGGAGCGTTCGCTCCGTGTGAACGGATCCGCCCCCTCGTCCCCGCCGCGCGTCTCATGATCGCACTCCGGTACCGTCTCGCCTTCGCCAGCCTCGCCTTCGCCACGTTCCTCGGAAGCTGTTCCTCGGCCAGCGCTGCACGCCCCACCCCCGCCGACGCACCCGCGCCGGCACAGCAGCGGCCGGGCGGTGGAGCGCGAGGCGGCGGAGCTTCGGAAGGGCCGAAGCCTTACGCCGAGGTCATCACCGGCGCCGCCGTGACGAAAGCCGGCATGTTCTCGGTGCACGAAGTCGGGAGCAGACTGTACTTCGAGATTCCGCGGGCCGAGCTCGAGCGCGAGATGCTCCTCATCCAGCGCGCGGTCGAGTCGACGCTCCAGGATGCCGGCTCCTTCTTCGGAGGTGGGCCGCGCCTGATCGTGCAGTGGGAGCGCGACCGAAATCACATCGTGCTCCGCGAGAAGGAGTACGATCTGGTGGCCGACGAGAGTGAGCCCATCTGGCGCCAGGTTTCGGGCTTCCGAAAGGGACCGGTCCTGCAGCGCTTCGCGATCGAAGCGTTCGGACCGGACAGCGCCGCGGTGATCGACGTATCGGAGCTCTTCATCTCGAACATTCCCGAGCTCGGACCGGTCGAAGGGCTCAACAGCTCCCGGAGCTGGGTCGAAGGCACATGGTCCTTCGACGACGCCGTGAACGTACAGGTCACGCAAAGCGGCCAGTCGCGGCCTGGTGGGGGGGGCGGACTCGGCGGTCCCGGTGGGCCCGGACGTCAGGCTCAGCCGCGCTCCCAGACGGCGAAGCTCTTCTTCAGCATGGCACGCCTTCCGGAAGACCCCATGATGCCGCGCTGGCACGACGAGCGCGTGGGGTTCAACTCCAGCCGGTCGTGGGACTTCAGCCGGCCTGACAACCGCCTCGAGCAGGTGCGCTTCATCCATCGTTTCCGGCTGACGAAGGCCGAGCCCGGCGCGGCGGTGTCCGACCCGGTCGAGCCCATAGTCTACTGGATCGACCCGGCGACACCCGACTGGCTCAAGCCGTGGATCGTGAAGGGCGTCGACGCCTGGCAGAGCGCGTTCGAGAAGGCGGGCTTCAGTAACGCCATCTTCGGGCGCGTCGCCCCGACACCCGAGGAGGACCCCGACTTCTCGCTGCTCGACGCACGGAAGTCGGTCATCTACTGGCGGCCCTCGACCGTGGCGAACGCCACCGGCGGACAGATCGTGGACCCTCGCTCGGGGCAGATCCTGAAGGGCGAGGTCAACATGTACCACAACATCATGGAGCTCCAGAAGAACTGGTACTTCATTCAGGTCGGCCCGCTGGACGAGCGAGCGCATTCGCTGCCGATGCCCGATTCGCTCATGGGACGCCTGGTCGAATACGTCGTCACGCACGAGATCGGACACTCGATCGGATTCCCGCACAACATGAAGGCGTCATCGCAGTATCCCGCGGACTCCATCCGCAGTCGCTCCTTTCTCGAGCGTATGGGTGGAAGCCACGTCGCGACGCTCATGGACTACTCTCGGTTCAACTACGCCGCCCAGCCCGAGGACGGGATTCCGCTCGAGTACCTCATCCCGAAGGTCGGGCCGTATGACGACTTCGCGGTCAACTGGGGATATGCCGAGATCCCGGGTGCGGCGACGCCGGACGACGAGCGCGCGACCCTCGACCGGTGGGCGCGCCAGCAGGACGACTTCCCGTGGCTTCGATTCTCCACGTCCGACGCGGGCCAGAGCGATGCCGGGAATCTGACCGAAGCCGTCGGCGATGCCGATGCAGTGAAGTCCACGCGCTACGGCATGCTCAATCTGGGCCGCGTGATGGACATGATGCTGCGCGTGACCGAGCGGCCGGGAGAGGACTACACGGAGCTGGAGAACATGTACGGCCAGGCCGTCAACCAGTGGGGCAGGTACATGGGCCATGTCACCGCCATCGTGGGAAGCGCCGACACCCAGGAGAAATACGGCACGGGACCGCGCTTCGAACCGACCCCGGCCGCCCGTCAGAGGGAGGCGGTGCGATACCTCGGCGACGTTGCGTTCCACGTGCCCGAGATGTTCCTGGACGAGGACATCCTGCGCCGCATCGAGCCCACCGGTGTGGTCGAGCGCTTCCGCGTGCAGCAGGCCCGCGTGCTCAACAACCTCCTCAGTCAGTCACGCCTGGAACGTCTCGTCGAGTTCGAGGCCATGGACGGGCCCGCGACCTATACGCTGGCCAATCTCATGGCAGATGTTCGCGACGGCGTCTGGGGAGAGTTGGACGACGCCAGCGTTCGCGTGGACACGTACCGGCGCAACGTCCAGCGCGCGCTCCTGCAGGCCGTCGACGCACGGCTCAACCCGTCGGAGGAGGACCTCGAGCGTCCGAACAACCCGGCGCCCGCGCCGTGGGCCTCGGACGTGCGCGCCGTCATGCGTGCCGAGCTGCAGGACATTGCGGAGGCGGCGAACGCGGCGCTCGGGCGCGCCGTGGACGACATGACGCGCATGCACCTGCGGGATATCCGCACCGAGATCGCTCGGATTCTGGACACCGACTGAGCGTTCGATGACTCCGCTGATCCTGATCGCGATCCTCGCCGTCCAGGCACCTGGGCAGGACCCAGGGCTCTCGCTCCCGGAGCGCGTGGAGATCGTCCGCACGGAGTACGGAGTTCCGCACATCCTCGCCGACGATCTCGAGGCCATGGGCTTCGCCCTGGGATGGGTGCAGTCCGAGGACTACGGTGACCAGATCGCGTTGGGCATGGTCAAGGCGCGCGGCACGTACGCACGTTACGTGGGGCGCGACTCGATCGGCGGCGACTTCGTTGCGCGCGAGGGGCACGCGATCGCGGTCGCAACCTTTCACCAGCTCGCGCGCGAGACCCGCGATGTCTACCGGGGGTTCGCAGAGGGCGTGAACGAGTACATCCGCCAGCATCCGGACCACTTCCCGGACTGGCTTGTACCGGACTTCACCGGCATCGATGCGCACGCGAACGACGTCCAGACGTGGAGCCGGGGCGACGCCGCCACGTTCGTTCGTGGCCAGACGCGGCGCAGCGCCGAAGTCCTGCCTTCCTCCTGGCAGGCCGCCCTCGAGCAGGAGGCCGCCGTCGACCCGGCGCGCGACGGATCCAACGCGTGGGCGCTCGACGGCAGTCGCACGTCGTCCGGGAAGGCGATCCTGCTGCGCAACCCGCACCTCTCATGGGACGCCGGATACTACGAGGCCCACGTGCGTGTGACGGGCGTCCTCGACTTCTACGGCGACTTCCGCGTCGGAGGCGCGTACGGGATCATCGGGGGCTTTAACGAGCATCTCGGGTGGGCGACCACCAACAACTCACCGCGATACTCCCAGATCTACGCGCTCGATCGTCACCCGGATCTGCCCGCCCTTCCCATGCTCGGCGGCGTCCCGGTCCCCGTCGAGGAGCGGTCGATCTCGGCGGACTGGGTCGACGCCGCGGGCGAGCGGGGCGTGGAGACCGAGGTCACGCGATGGACGCCGTACGGCCCGATCATCCACGAGACGGACGACCGGTTCTTCGTCCTCAAGGATCCGCGTCACGGCGAGTTCAGGCGCGGCGAACAGTTCCTGCGCATGATGCAGACCACGGATCTCGACACGTGGCTGTCGGTGATGCGCACGCGGGCCCATCCGAGCTCGAACTTCACGTACGCGGACGCGGCGGGAAACATCGCCCTCTACTACAACGCGCGCATTCCTGCCCTGCCCCACGCAGTCACGGGTGACACGGCGGCGATCGCGGTGTTGCCCGGCGACATCTGGTCCGAGCTCGTTCCCTGGGAGGCGCTCCCCCTCTACGTGAACCCGCCCGGTGGCTACGTGCAGCAGGCCAACGACACGCCGGACTACATCAACCTCAACGTGCGTCTCGATCGGGACACCGTCGCCCCGAACCTGCCCGAGCCCCGGCTCCGTCTCCGAAGCCAGCTCTCGCTCGACCTGATCCACAATGCCCCCGCGATGACCCTCGAGGAGGTCCTCGCGCTCAAGCACTCCCCGCGCATGCCGGCCGCGGAGCGGATGCTCGACGAACTGCTCGCGGCCGTCGTGGCTTCGGACGACCGGGCCGACCTCGAGGAGGGACGCCGGGTTCTCGCGGCGTGGGATCGCACCGCGGAGGCCCGGAGCCGGGGCGGCGTTCTGTTCACGCGCTGGCTGGCGGCCTACGAGGACGTGGCGGACACCCTGGTGTTCCGGGAGGAGTGGACGCCCGAGCGACCCCTCGAAACGCCCACCGGCGTCGGCGCCCCCGGCAAGGCGGTGGCCGCCCTGCGCTTCGCCGTCGAGGACATGCGAACCGAGGGCGTTCCCCTCGACGTCGCCTGGGGAGAGGTCCACCGCGTCGTCCGCGGTGACGTCGACGAAGCCGTCTCCGGTTGTGACGGGTCACTCGGCTGCTTCCGGACCCTGTCGTTCACCGAAACCGGAGACGGGCGGTGGGCGGCGAACCGCGGAGATGCGTGGGTACTCGCGGTGGAGTTCGGCGATCGTCCGCGGGGGTATTCCGTGCTCGCATACGGGCAGAGCCGCGCGGAGGGCTCCCCGCACCACGACGACCAGGCCGCCATGTTCGCCCGACAGGAGTTCAAGACGATCGCCTGGGACGACGACGCGATCGCCGCCCGCGCCATCCGCCGATACCGTCCGGGCATGGGCACCGCCAGCGGATCCGACGAGCCCCCGCCGGACCCGTCCCCGAAGCCTCACCCTCCGACCAGGACCCCGTGAAGGCCGCGGCGGTGCTCCCGACCGATCGCGATCCGGAAGGCTGAGGGGCCCGGCCGGGATCGCGCGGCGGAGCCGGTCGGCTTGCCGCCACAAGCGGGCCCCGGGCATCTTGCGCCCATGAAAGCACTTCTCTGCGCATCCGTAGCCTGCCTGCTCGTCTTCGGGCCCGCCGCCGCCCAGACGCGACCCATCTCCTACGACGACTACTACCGGATCGTGGGCGTCGGAAGCACCGAGGTGTCGCCCGACGGCCTCAGGGTGGCCTTCGAACGCACCCGCGTGCTCGAATCCGAGAACCGGACGCACTCCGAAGTGTGGATCGCGCCGACGGACGGGTCCGAGCCGCCGACGCGACTCACGAGCCCGGCAACGGAGTCCTCGAGTCCGCGGTGGAGCACGGACGGCGTCCTCCTCGCCTTCACGTCGCGGCGCGTCGTGGCGGGCCAGGAGACCGAGGGCTCGACCTGGTTCCTCAGGATGGACCGCAGCGGCGAGGCGTTCCAGATCGACGGGCTGGCCGGCACCCCGATCTTCGACCCGACCAACCGCCTCATCGCGTTCACGCGCCCGGTCACCCCCGAGGCCCCCGCGCCCGAGGAGGCGCGACTCACCGAGGAGGAGCGGCGCATCGTCGAGCGATTCGATGGACGTTCGTACGACTGGATGCAGTTCCGTTTCGATCGCCGCGGCTACCTGCCCGATCCCACGGATCCCTGGGCGACGCCGCCAAACCAGATCTTCGTGCTCCCACGAGCGGGCGGCGCGGCGCGGCAGCTCACCGACCTTTCCGTCGACGTGGGCGGCGTCGCCTGGCGACCGGACGGGGAGGCGCTGGCCTTCGTCGCCGACGAGCATCAGCGCGACGAGCACTCGTACCCACGTGCGGATCTCTGGACCGTGACCCTGGACGGGTCCGTCACGCGGCTAACCGACGACGAGTACGACTGGGACGGCCCCGTCTGGTCGCCGGACGGGCGGTGGCTCGTCGCGGCAGGCCAGGTCGGGCTCGACGTGATCATCCGGGAGCGGTGGGACCACGGCTCGCCCACCGACCTCTGGCTGTTCAGCTCGGACGGCGCCGAGCGCCGGAACCTCACGGAAGGCTGGGACCTGATCCCCGGCACCCCCGCCTGGAGCGCCGACGGCCGTGTGCTCCACTTCACGGCCGGCGTCGGCGGGAACACGCACCTCTTCCGACTGGAGGTGGCGAGCGGCGACGTCGAGCAGGTGACGAGAGGCGATGGGCGCATCGGTTCGGTCTCGTTCTCCTCCGACGGTACGACGATGGCATACGTCGGCCAGGACGCGACGCATCCGGGTGACGTCTACGCCGGCCCGGTGGGCGGCTCCGCCCGGCAGCTCACCGCCTTCAACGCGGACCTGCTCGCCGAGCTGGATCTGCGCGCGCCCGAGCAGATGACGTTCCACAGTGCGGACGGGACGGAAATCGAGGGGTGGGTGATCCCGCCGGTGGGGTACGTGGAAGGAGACGGCCGACGGCATCCGATGGTGCTCAACATGCACGGCGGCCCGCACGGGTCGTACGGAAACAGCTTCTCCTTCGACTTCCAGCTCCAGTCGGGCCGCGGCTTCTTCGTACTGTACACGAACCCGCGCGCGTCCACGGGATACGGCGAGGACTTCCTCTGGGGCACCTGGGGAAGCTGGGGCGACGAGGACTACGACGACGTCATGGCCGGTGTCGATGCCGCGCTCGAGCGCTGGCCCATCGCGGAGGGCCGCATGGGCGTCACGGGCTACTCGTACGGCGGCTATCTGACCAACTGGATCATCACGCAGACGGACCGCTTCGCGGCTGCGGTCGCCGGTGCGGGCATCTCGAACTGGGTGAGCGACTACGCCGTCGCGGATATCCCGCGCACCAAGGAGACGGAGTTCTACGGCACGCCGTGGGAGGAAGAGGGTCTGGCCAACCTGCTCGCCGCTTCACCCATCGTGCACGCGGAAGGCGTGTCCACGCCGACGCTCTTCGTGCACGGCGAATCCGACCACCGCGTTCCGATCGAGGAAGCCGAGCAGATGTACGTCGCGCTTCGCAAGCAGAAGGTTCCCGCGCGCATGGTTCGCTACCCGGATTCGTATCACGGCGGCTGGACCCCGTGGCGCTACCTGCACCGACTGTGGTCGACCATGGAGTGGTGGGACGAGTGGCTCGCGGAGAAGCCCATTTCGTGACGGACCGCGCCTCGGCGCCCCAGTTCGCCGTCGTGCTCGTGCTCGTCGCGCTCGGCCACCTGTCGCTGATTCCGAACGTCGCCGATCTCGACGGCTTCTACCACGTGGGCCATGCGCTCGCGTACCTGCAGGGATCACCCCTGGACACTTCCCTTCCGTGGGCCACCCGGTCGGTCATCGGGGACCTCGGCGGCGATCTCTGGTGGGGCTTTCACGCACTCCTGATCCCGTTCGTAGCGCCCGGCAGCGTGCCCCTCGCCATGCTGGCGGCCGCCGTCACGCTCACCGCCGCACTCGGCCTGAGCGTGATGCGGATCCTGCACCGCCACGGAGTTGCACACGCCGGATGGTGGGCGGCGCTCTCGCTCGTCGCGGTGCCGAACATCTTCTTCCGATTCCTGATGGTGCGGCCGCACGTGATCTCCCTCGCCGCATCGCTCGCGCTCCTCTCGGTGCTCGTACGGGGACGCTGGTGGCACGTGCTGGCCTTCTCGGCGCTGATCTCGTGGGTGCACCTCAGCCTCTTCTGGGTCGCTCCGGTCGTGGTGATCGCCTATGCGGTGGCGCGGATTCCAGTCACCGTGGCCCTCGGGCGCGACACACCCGACACCGGCGTGGCAGTCCGGCAGGCGCTGCCGGCGGCCTTCATGGGCGTCGCGCTCGGCTGGCTTCTGCGGCCCGACCCCCAGGCTGCCGCCGCACTCCTGAACATCCAGCTGCTCCAGCTCTTCGCGCAGAAGGCCGCGGGGCAGCCGCTGACCTTCGCCGCCGAGCTCACCCCGGTCGGATTCGCGGAGCTGGTTCGAACTGCGTGGTTCTTTCTGCTCGCGTGGGGCGCCGCTGCGGTCGTCACAGCCCGGTCGCTGTCACGTGGCGGATACGCCAGGCTCGGACAGGCGAACGGAACGCTGGTCGCTGCAGCTCTTCTTCTCTCCTTCGCGTTCCTCGGCCTCGCACTCGTCTCCGCCCGCCGCGCACTCGAGCAGTGGGTGGCCTTCGGCATGCTGGTGGTGCCGTTCGCGTGGAGCCTGCTCGGTGGACCGCGAGAAGCTCCGTCGCTCGCGGATTTCGATGCGCCGACC
>Ga0222714_10001380_pt1 | contig 27358 bp, 38 predicted proteins | sample C33_3DmetaG_FD_165048 | JGI IMG/M metagenome (GOLD analysis project Ga0222714, IMG submission 165048) | Estuarine water microbial communities from San Francisco Bay, California, United States - C33_3D | ecosystem: Environmental > Aquatic > Marine > Unclassified | place: USA: California...
TACAAATCCGTCGCGACCTGCAAAATCTGTCTTGTAACCTTGAAGTCCTTCCATGAACGAATGTCTTTTTACGGATTATTTATCTTGACAAATCTAAACTCTTTCATGGGATCATCGCTGATGTCCAAACCCCAACGAAACTCTCCTGTCTTCGGATCTACACCCGTATCTCTAGATCTGTACTCTTCACCATTGAATCGTACATGAGAAATGACTTTCGTATCCCGTAGGATACAGTCTCCCTGTGGTTCACCCCACCACCAACCATCAAAGAATCCCCATTGAAAAGGACATGATGCTTCGTCAGTCTTTAGATTGACCGATGTAGTGAAACAGTTGAAATGCCTATCATATCTATACTCTACACGAAAGTGTCGATACGGTTCATTCTCACCCTGATACTTATACCAGGACTTAAAGTCTAACGTACCGTCTTCGTTCTCAGTATATTTTACATGAATATGGGGCCATGCAGAGGGATTACTCTGCGCCTGGCGTTTGTTGCTGTAGTGTCCCAGCACCATCTTGTGCCACATAATCATACCAACCAGTCACAATCATTTTCGTTTCATTTGGTGCAACCTTTCCCTGATGGAAATGTGTCCAATCAGCAGGCCATAGTAATGTCAATCCCTTCACAGGTTTGATCATTGCTTCCTGCAGTGGGAAATATGTATGCCCACCTTCTTCAACGGTATTTAGATAGGTCATCCATGCCATAACACGATGCTGAGATGGAGTCTCGTTAGTCATCTTCTCAGTATGCATGGCAAAGTAACCCCCACCAGGAGGATACTGTTGAATGTTGAACGCTGAAACAAGGTCCCAAGAGATCTTACCGAATCCTGGGTATCTTGCGATGTATGTAATCGTTGCCTGTGCTAACTCTTCAATATATGCCTCTATTCTTGGGTCCTTAAGATGTACTGGGACCGTCATGTCAATGGAATCTTTGACGCTTGGGTTAACTCCGCTACCCGTATGTCCAGGTTCCTTAGACAGGTATTCGCATTCATTGAAGAACTCTATAACTCCATCACACACAAGAGGATCAATCTTCGCTCCAGCGATGAAACTCTTAGGGTGGTTAATCTCAATAAGCTCTAAAGCCATTCCTTTGAACCCTCACAGTGTTAATCATAATCATTTATTGGAGTCTTGTCAAGTCAGTCGTCGTAAACTCTACACTCAAGAGCACTCGGGTTGTTGTCGCAATACAGTTCAAGAGATGTAGGATCGTGATGATCTTCGGGATGACGCTCAGCGTATGCCTCCAGTTCCTTAAGTTCGCCTTCAATGTGACGACGACGTTGAGCAGAGATCTGAGGATCCATCAACTCAGCACGATCTACTTCGATGTGCTTTTCGATGTTTTCCATGGTCAAATGCGTATTAGTACGTACTATTTAGTTGTTGTCCGTAAATACGTTTGTGATTGCGGTGAAGATTGAATGAAAAAACACATACAGGAAGAAAGTCTCGGTCGCCTCTTTCTTTGCCTGCTTCTTATAAGATTGAGCCATAAATCACTTGTCGCTGCCCTATTTATCATTTAACACTGTCTCTGATGAGTTCTAGCGTTGTTGAGACACCTTCTTTGGTCCAAACGTGGGCAATGCCAGCAATCAAATACTTACCAGAATAGACCTTATCTTCCTCAACTTTGTTAGCAGAAGAACGACCGAGAGGAATCAACACCTTGATCACGTCACCCGCTGCCAGAGCAGTGTTTCCAGGTACCTCAACCCTCAAACAGATCGCCCTGATTGCCTCGTAACGTGCCATAGCATAGGTTCCAACCTCCAGAGTATCCCCGTCAGCGGTGGGTGCACCTGCTGTTGGATCACCTGCAGGTCTACCTTGCTGCTCCTTCTGATCCTTCAATCCAGGGAGGATTCTTAACTTGGCACGAGAAGGGAAATACTCTTCGTATTCCTTCATAAATGCCATCGGATTACCCTTTTCTAGGGTTGACATCTTGCCAAACATGGCACTATACTTGGATTCTCTAGGTCCAGTGATAGTTCCACCACCACCGCCAGATGTATCTTGAGCGACAGCAGAACGAGTCATCACAGGCAACATAATACCCGATGTGACGTTGTAGATTGTTCCCGTTCTTAACTTCTCCAGGATGTGTGTGCGGTCAGGGAAAGCGATGTTGTTGATGAGATAGTAGTTACGTTCGGTGTCACTTTCCTGCACGTTGCTTTGCTCATACACATACTCAAAGTCGAGCGGTGGTTGCTCACACATGTAGTCGATGCTTTGGAAGTTGAAACCTCTACGATTCTCATAGAACAGAAATCCTGATTGTGTTTCGCTACCCTTTCCTTTGTTGGATCGAGTAACCTTATCACACATATAGTTGAGAAGGTCTACGGGTCTCCAGTTAGGAGACACGAAGTTAATCTTGGAGTGTGGTTCAATAGCACCAGCATGTTTGAGTTTCTTTTGACCCTGCAGGTGTTCCTTAACGATATATTGAACGATGTCTTGCTTTCCTGAACCTGCCTTAGTTGCAGGTCCAAAAGAACCGAAGACGCGGTTCACCTCATTGTTCAGTGCTTCTGTGCTGACACAGTGAAGAATATAAGAACATGTTCTTTCAGTCTTGATCACACTTGCAATCTTGAAGATCTGCCCTTCCCACTTCAAACTCTTTCCTTTAGAAGCATCAGTCACGATCTCCAAGTGCACAACCTCACCACCCCTCAATAGGTTGATGAAGTCAACAGATTCAATAATGGCGATATCTAGTCTGCAGAATGGCGAATCAATCGATTCATACCATGTAAACTCAGCAGCGACTGACTTCAGATCAAAAGAGTTCTTAGAGTCCTTCTTGAATCTAGATGCGAGATCCTTACTAACCTGTCGGTTGCCACCCGTTTTAGGAATCGTAATGGTTAGATCTTTAAGTTCGTAACCTCTTGCTTCTGCCATATTACGTTAACATCGTGGGTGGTGTGTTGATCTCGTTCATCAGACCAAACCTAGGTATCATGTATTTAGCGGCAGCCTGGGCACGTTGAGGCAGACCAACGATTGCAGGTCTACTGGTAGACTGACCACCGCTACTTCCCTGACCCTTCTGGGTGACTGTAGGTGCCTGTGCAACTTTTGTTTGACTTCTTTCTGATGCAGCAGACTCAATACGTTGTTCTTGTCCCTGTTGCAGAGACGACAGTTGATCACCACCTGTACCAGTGTTGGTGGGTGGTTTCAGACTCCTGAGGTAAGAAGCACCACCAGTGCCCTTACCCTTGATCAGACTGATGATCGGCTCTGCTCTGCGTCCTACCTCAGAGTACCATGCACTATCCCTGAGTTCTTCACCTGCCTTATTATAGTTACCTGCTTTCAATGCTGCAGTGAACTTAGGGAAACCCTTCCAGAATGAACCACCCATGTTGAAGGTGAGGTCAATCAGTGCTGCCTTTGCCTGTGGGTGTGCTTTCTTGTATCCAGGGATCTTCTGTGCCATCGCAAGGTGATGGTTGAAGTCCTTATTAAACAGTTTATCTGCCTCAGACTGAGAGATGACAGATCCCATGCCGTATCCGTCGCCTGGTTTGATCAGGTGACCATAACCAATCGTCGGGTATCCCTTGCTATCCTTATATGCTCTGTGTCTACCGCCAACGATGTTAGATCCCTCGTGGATCTTGATCATCTTCTTGGCAAAGTCAAACACACCACCTTCGGCAAAACCAGGCAACTGGTAACCACCACGCATTGCCTCACCCCAACGTTGGTTGGTGAGACCTGGGTTTGCTTTGGTTGCAGGGGTGTCGAATGGAACAACAAACGCAGATCCACCGCTGGCATATCCCTTCATGCCAACCCATTCGGTACCGTGACCGATGAAGTCTACACCTTGACCAGTAAGAGAGACAGGATATCCCGATTGTGGACCGCTGATCCATCCACCCTTTGCTTTCTGTGGCAGAGGACCACCTCTTGCCATCTCTTTCTTCTTATCTTCGTCTTCTTTCTTCTTGAAGATATCCAGAACTTTCTGGACTGCCGTGAACATAGTAACATAAGGCAGCAGCAAGTTCTTAAGAAGACCGCCACCTAATCTCTTGAGTTTATCAACATACGGAGAGATGAACTCTTTGACTGTACCAAATAGTTCACCGAAGAATCCAATGGTGTCATCGAGTTCCGACTTGAAGAACCCAACAACCTTCACAAACATATCCTTCACACCATTGAACAAGTCAATGATGGGTTGGAAGATGGGTTTCAGTGCACTCCAGAAGTTGCCACCTTTCTTCTTCTGAGATTCGGCAGACTTCTTAGAATCCTCTTCTGTTTGTGCCTTGATCTCATCTGCAGAGTACATCAACTTCTCTGCAACTTGCTGCTTAGCAAGTTCTTCGAGCGCCTTCGGATCCATACCCTCCGTAAGGTCGGGCATTTCGATGTCCTCGAAGTTTACGTCTGGCATTGCCAGCATAGACATCGGGTCACCAGTCATGCCACCATAGGCATTCGTCTCTTCTGCTTGAGACTTACCGCCCTCTACCCCAGTGTTAGGTTGATTGGCGTCGTACGCCATCTTACCAAGTGCTGCAACACCTGCAACGGCGGCAACACCTAGGGCAACTTTAGGATTCTTGACTAAAAACTTACCTGCTTTGAAGATGCCTTTGGCGGCAACCTTCGTCATGTTGAATAGTAGTTTTCCAACCCCTTTCAACAGTGAGAACAGGGGTTTCAGAATGAGTTTGTAACCACCCTTCAAGAGTAGTTTCAGACCCAGTTTAGCAAGTGTTGGTCCTGCAAAGATAGCTGCAAGAACCAAGAAGAACTTACCAATACCCAACAATCCCTTGAGGGAGATTGGGTTCTCCATAAAGTCGGTGATGCCGTCTAAAGCAACACCCGTTAACCAAGAGGCAACTTGATATACAAACTTTCCAGCAGTGACCATGAAGTCCACGATCTTCTGCACCTTCTCTGGATTCCTTGATATCCAGTCAAGTGAAGCAAAACCAACCAGACTCATGAAGAATGAACCTAGGTTTGCCAGCAGATTCATCATACCGTTGGCTACCTTACCAGCAACCATGCCTGCAGCAAAACCTACTTTGCCTGCAAACTTACTGAATCTACCCTCTTGCTTTGCTTCAGCAAGATCATCTGCTGCTCTACCCTCGTCCTTTCTCTTTGCTCTAATATCTTTCTCTTCACGGACTGCTGTATCCTTAGCAGCATCATCCTGAGCGTCAGCAATCTTCTCTTGAGAGCGAATCTGTGCTTGCACAGAGTCCCTGAAAGACGCATTCATGTTCTCCAACATGATTGCGATGCTATTAACAGACGCACCAATACTATTGAGTGCCTTACCCATCTGGCGGAAACCAGTGTCCTGCACAGTGATCATTGTACCGAAATCGGTATTAGTCACCGACCTCTTAGAGATCCCCTTGGTAGAGATCATCTTAAAGAGTTTGGCTCTTGGTACTCCTGAAGGTGCGTTAGCTGCCATTTATTAACACTTATTGATGAGCGGTGATGGGTTCGGTTGTGATACAATCACGGATTGCGTCTCACCGTTTGCAGCAGAACGGATCTGCTGAATCATAATAGTGCTTCCACCAGGGGCAAGTGCCCTATTCATTGCTTGCTGACTGCTGAATGCAGAGAGCGACCCAACTTTATTTATGGACTGATTATCAGTGCCCTTGATTGCACCAACTGCTGCTTGCAGACTACCAAAGTATTCTTCCTCAGCACCAGCAGACATCGGATCATTGCCGATGATTCCACCTTGGAAGATATCGCTGAGGGAGTATTGAGGTGCCGCTGCAACTTCCGCTCCATCTACACTCTGGGATTCTGATCCATCCTCTTCCTGGGAAGGAGTATTGCCAGTGCTACCACTGATAGGTTTACCCATAGAGACATAGTTTGAGAATACCTCATGCAATCTCTTAGGTGCGTTCATGTGCAGGTGCCAAGATCCAGGTGTGCCTGTGTCACCCTGACCACCAACAATCGTACCCGCTGGGATTTTACTTCCAGGTCTAAAGTTACCAAAAGAATGCAGGTGAGAATACTGCATGAAACCCTGCTTCGTCTTGAGGACCACGGTGTTACCGTAACCACCAGAACGAGATGTGGGGTCTTTGTAAACAACCTCAGCAGGCAATGGAGTTGGGATGCCTACGTCTCTACCAGAAGAGGGCCAAGGATCACCACTCTTCGTATTACTGAAGTTGTAGTCCTTGGGATAACCAATCTTGTGTGAACCGTACGATCTAAACGTCGTAGGTTGACTGTGGTGCTGATAAAGCATTCCATAGGTAATCTCTTTACCCATGGGTAACTTCTTAGATGCACCACCAGAACCAGTGGTGTACCAAGCTTGAATCTTACCACCCGATGCCTTCTTGGGCATCTTCTTAGGTTCGGTTCTCTTTCTTTGGTGAACCTCTCTCTGTACTTGGTTCTTATTGCTAACAGGACCACCTTCGGCACGGAAGAGACCCGTAACAAAGTTCCAGACTGCTCCTGCCTTCTCTGCTAAGAACTCTGCACCATTGATGATGTTCCTGATGGTGTCAATCACACCGTCAAGAACTGAGTTTAGAATAAACTCGTTGAACTTGTTGATACCATCAACAACATCTGCCAGGAGATCAATCCAAGTAAATGTAAAGTCCAGGAAGGGTTTAATAAACTTGAGTTGAATATTCAACACCTTCTTGATGGTGTCTTTGATAAACCTCTTCGCCTTCTTGAGGAACTCAAATACTTTCTTAAATGCCTTCTCTACCAGAGGTGCAAGTTTCTCACCTGCCCACTTACCCAACCAGTCACCGATCAAACCACCGATGATGGGAGCAAAGGGACCAAGAAAAGGACCCAGTAGAGCGGTACCAATAACGGCACCAAGCATACCACCTGCTGCAGCACCAACACCGCGGCCAACTGCTTCGGTATTTGTCTTGCCTTCTGCGAGTGCATCCTGATAGGCATTCACACCGCTCAGGACTGCCATAGCAGGTCCAGCAATCCTGGTCAGACCTTTAGTCAGACCTTTCATTCTACCGAGTTTGCCACTCAGTTTCTTAAGACCATTACTAAGGTTCTTGGCACCTCGATTGATTTTGTTTGCGGTTGCCCTGACCTTATTAAATGGTCCTCTACCCTTTACGTTCCCTTGGAATCTTCTACGAGCAGCATCACCACCATAGCGGCGAGCATATCTCTGTCTCGCTGCCTTAGATGAGTTGGCAGTTCTCTGTCTCCTGCTAGGACGTTGGTTGCCTCCTCTTTGTTGATCCTGTTGATCCTCACTTTCACCGTTGAAGATGTCCCAGAGTTGCACAAAACGTCTGGTGTCGTTGATCAACTTCCAAGGCATGAACACCCTAGAAGCAACCCAGAGACCACCCAGACCTAAAACCAGTTGACCGATTCCCTTGACGCCATCGAACACACGTTCCATGACGCTCTTATTTGGATCAGTGGTGCCAGTCAGTGTGGCAACACCATCCATGAACTTATCAATACCGAATGATAAGATCTTATATCCGAACTTACCCCATCCTACAAGAAAGTCCAGTACGGTCTGGACCTTATCGGGGTTCTTTGATACCCAGTCAAGTGCTGCTAAAGCACCCAACTGAGCGATAAACGGTGCTAGAAGATTACCAATAGACTTAAAGAATCCGAGGATGCCTTTGAGTGCACCCCCCTTTTCCTTTTTGACCTTCTCCTTCAGTTTGGATTCATCAACGACATTTTCATCGTCAACATCCTTCTCTTGCAGATCTTCTGCTTCTTGATCTTGCTTCTTGTTCTTTAGTTTTTCATCTACCCGTCTACCTTCCAACCAACGCTTGTGTGATTGTTTGTTCTGGTGACGAATCTTTCTAGTACGGCGTTCTCCCGTACTATCCAACCACTCTTCCGAAAACTCATGCAGACCGTGGATTTGACCAATGCTCCTGCCGATGCCCGTGAGAGTGGTGCCAAGACGGTTAATCTGTCTAATGGAATCAGTAAAGCCCACAGAAAGTCCAGTGCTATCCCTTGCAGGGCGCACTGGTACATATTCTCTGACTTTTATTTTTGCCATTAGAGTGACTGTCTATTTTGTGCCTTTTGCCTACGCTCTTCCTCTTGGAGGTGGGCGATAAGTAAGTTCACATATACATCACGTTCCCACGGAATCATGTCTTCAAGTTCAGTTAGACTGTACTTGTGATGCTGCATCAGAGCAAAGTTAACCTTATACATGTTCATAAGGTTGTCATGCATGAGTGCTATCCGAAAAAAGCAGCAAGACCTTCTAATACAACTGTGCTCTTGACGCCAGTCTTGGGGTTTTCTACCGCAAGATCATGCTTCAGTTTGGGGATCGTATCAAAGAACTTCTGAACTTGTTGGAACTGCTCAGAGTTCAACTCTCCCAAGAAATCAAGTGCTTCTTTCTGAGTGAAAGACTCGTAGATTTCTTCAGCGTCATACACCTTATCGATACATGATGCTGCAAGTTTGAACATATCCTCGATGTCGGGATTGTCCTTCATATTCTGATCAATGAACACATCCAGGGACGGATACTTCATTTCCATTTTAATGTTCCCACCCAGATCAATCATGTTGGTATGATCTGGATCAACAACAACATCAATCTGCTCCAGGGGAAGACGAACTTCCACAGTAGTCTCATTATCATCTGGGCAGGTGATGACAAACTCACTCACCTCACCAACTGCCTTTGCACGAATGCGAAGGAAGATGTATTCAATCTCGAATGTGGGGAGTTTGTCGATATCCTTCTTGATATCGGTACAGTTTTTAATAATCGTCTTCACCGCATTCACCATCTCGGATTCCTTTTGGGATTCCATGGCAAGATACAGGAGTTTTTCTTCTTTGACTAGAAAAGGTCTATACTTAACCTTTCTACCTGATATAGGAAGTGTACATGTATACTCAGGTACAACAAGTTTAGGTAAGGGCATAATGTGGCATTACGACTTCAGTATAGGTATTTAGCGGTTAAATACCATAGTCATTTACCTCTGTTTGCCCGTAGTCTCCGCTGATTCCAATATCGTTAAGAACGCCGAGACTGATACCTGCCTGAGTGAAAAGATCAATATAGCGATCAGGCATATTTGCCCAACCAACGTTTTCAAGAACCTGATCGAACCTGTATCTTTCATATGCAAACTCAATATCCATTTTCATGAGTGTGGTGCTTTCGTTGTTCAGGTTCATCACACTGATGTTAGTCGGGAATGCACCAATCATTTGCCAGGCACCAGTGCAACGATTGAGTCTTTGTTTGATACGGGGATCTCTATGATCCTTATACACTACGTTACTGCCCAGTTCCCACTTCTGAATAATGATATTCGTGGTGTACTGGTCGTAGAATGCTGTGCGGTTCTCTTGATCGCCTGCAGCACTATTCATCCACAGTTCAAACACCTGTCTCATCAGCAGGTCTTTTGTGACTAAGAATGAGATAGTAATAGGACTGTTGACCTGACCCGTAGCGTAGTTACGCTGCATACCAAAGTCTTTGACCTGTGAGGTCGTGATTTGTCTGCTAGGTACGGTTACATCATCAGCAGCAAAGTTCACATACTCGGTCCAGGTACGAAACTCACTGAACCCAGCGGCACGAACACAAGGGGGCAGACCCACAAACACAGAATATAGGTTGGAACGGGCGGGTTCTGCTCCACCAGTACGAATCCAATCTCTAAACTCTGTAAATGAGTTTGGTGCTGAGTATGGCACTATAATCTACTCCAAACGTGAGAACTAGGTATGTCGATTTGCCGACCCATAACAGTAGTTGTGAACTGTTCTAGTGGCAACTTGCCAATACTGTCCAGTTCTTCTTTGGGGACTAAATACATAGAACCCGCTGCACTTAAGAAGTATTTATGATGGCAGCGGCGAGGATATGACATTCCTCCTGCCTTGATTGACGCTCCTACACTAATCTGTACTGTAGGTCTGAGGTAATGTAGGTTACCACCCTCAAACATGTTCTCAGCAAGATTGACATCTGTAATAAGTGTCATTGGAAACTTATCCCAGAACTTTAGTTTTTCTGCTGTCTGTGCGCTGTAGTTGTAGAAAACAACGTCGCCAATAGCAGGCAAACGGTCCAAAGGTGTAAGTAGAGAACGGACTTGATCGCGATACCAAGGGCGTGATTTTCTCCTGAATCCTGCTCCATCCATTACATCCGAGTAAATGCTCATACCTTGAGTTCCTTTTCGGTGAGTATCAGAAAACTCATTTTACGGTCAGCACAATAATCTCTTGCTGCCTTCCACTTCGCCTCATTGACAGCATATGTTTTGACCTCAGTCAAATATTTTTTGGTCTTCCTTGTCTGCTTCTTGGGGGGAGCAGTCTGCGACTTTGGTTTAACTTCAATAATGAACTTCTCAATCCCTCCACCCCTGGTCCTTGCTCGGACATAGAAGTCTGGATAATAGCGATGAACCCTACCGTCAACAGGAGAGATGTAAGGAATAACGATTTCTTCACTGCCCCACTCTAAAACGTTATCGTTTTTATCGCACCACACCATGAACTTTCTTTCCCACAAACTGCGATAAATAATGTTTGTAGGATCCCCCTTATATTTTTGAGTATGTGATGGTCTAAACCTTCCAGAGTAACTCATGGCATTAGTATTTCCGAGAGTAAAACCGCTCGGTACAAGTTCGGTTAGTAGCAGAAAAGCGATTGGAAACACCGCATCGTTTCCAACTGAGGCAATGGACTACCTGAAAATCGATATCTTCGATTCCAGGAAAACTAGCCCGTATAACTATGTAGGCAGCGGTCAGGGAACTGGCAGATCTAAAGGACGATCTAAAGAATCGATCTTCTTGTACCTTCCAGCCAACTTATCCGAACAGTATACCACAAAGTATAACCAAGTGGGTCTAGGGGCGTTTGGTAAGGCTGGAATGGATGCAATGTCCCAAGGTAACGTCCAAGGTATTGGGCAAACGATCTCTCAGGGGGCAGAACAAGGAAAATCCCAACTTTCGGGTCAAATGGCGGCGAGTGCCATGAACATCGCGAACATGGGTAATACTAATATCACAGTTAATGATCTTGCTGCTCTTTCAAAGAGAGCGATTCTCAACCCATACGAAGAAACCACATTCCAAGGGGTTGACTATAGAACTCATTCATTCCAGTTCAAACTGGTCCCCAGAGGTCCACAAGACGTTGTAGCAATCACCAAGATTATCCAATCTTTGCGTGTGTCTATGCTGCCTGGCACATCAGGTGGTGGTGATAATGCTGGATCAACAGATGTCTTCTCTCAGATTGACTCTGGTACAGGTAGAGGAGATCGTTGGTTGACTATTCCCGACTTCTTCCAGTTAAGCATCGTAAGATACAAAGGTGCGAATGAAACTCTGGATGACGACATGTCTCCCCCAGAAACGCTCTCGTTCCTGATGCAGTTCCCAACAAAGTGTGTTCTGACCAACATGACAGTGAATATCACTCCAGATGGTCACCTGAATACCCTCAAGAATGGGGATAATAAGAACGATACCTATGATTATGGTCCGACCGCATATGAACTGGGTCTTCAGTTCAGCGAAACTGCATTCATTACACGAGAAATGTTAAGATGAGTACATATTTTTCATACCTTCCTAACGTATACGTTCGCCTTGATAGTTTTTACAAGCAAGGCGTAGATCCGTATATCCAAGCAAAGAACATTTTTCGTCGTATTAAGATACGAGACGATATTACTGGTGCAGTTCTTGGTTTCCAGCAGTATTCTATTGGTTCTAACGAAAGACCTGATGAAACTGCTAACAAGGCATACGGTGACCCTCAGTTAGATTGGGTTGTTCTTCTTGCCAACAATATCATCAATATCTACAACGAATGGCCTATGCATGAAGACGAACTCATGCGTTATGTGGATAGAAAGTACGGTACTGATGCAGGTGGCATTCACCACTACGAAACCCTCGAAATCACCGACTCTAAAGGTAACGTTTTGGTGCCTGAGGGTGTAGAGGTTAACTTTAACTACCAGTATACTGATAGTCAGGGTGTTATCAGACCTATTTCTGAATGTGTCAGACCTGTGTCAAACTATGATCATGAGATTCAGCAGAATGACTACAAACGCAACATCTATCTTCTGAAACCACAATACCTCTCAAACTTCATTGCAGAGTTCACCGAACTGGTCGAATACCTGCCAAACGAAGAACTCAACGAAGAGACGATTAAGAAGACATTTGACGTTCTTGATGAAAACTATATCAAGAACAGAGACACCTACTCTACCGACATTGGTCGTGTTGCTGTTACGAAGACTGTACCTCAGCAAGACTTCGCAGATAGGTCATTTACCAAAAGTGCAGGATCCTCTGCGGTCATCTTTGCGGTGCAAGAAGCGGCTTCCAACACAGTTAACGCATCAGGCGTTATTGCAGGAACACAGGACTCTTCGACAACTATCTCACAATCGACACAATCGTCCTCTTCGTCCTCTAGCAGCGGTTATTGAGTTTTGCCTCTATTTCGTTGATATGGGTAAACTCTCCATATGCTCGCTCAGAGCGTTCATGGAGAATATCGCTAATATCTTCCAAAACGACCTCAGGGGCAATATAGTCGTCTAGGTACTTGTCAATCGCTTCTTTAAGATAGCGATATCTGTGCCATTCTGGCGAATAGGGTCGATACTGCATAATGTGGGTCATTCTCTAAGTAGTATATACCCTATGGATTCTGTTTGTCAAGTCCTAGGGAAATAAGGTAGTCTGTCCACCACTGTGGGTCTTTTTGTGATTTCCACCGTGGCACTGGTTTGCCATGAAGCGAATAATACTCGCTAATCGCTTCATCGATAATCTGTGCGATCTCCATATTCCTCTTCCTCTTCATCAACGTCCTCATATGGGTTTGCCACATAAGGTCCGTGTGGTTTTCTGGATTCTGATTTGACATACTTTGCCTCCCCGACGCTAGCAGACAACCATAGTGCAAGTTTCATTGTAATCCATATCACCGCGATCGGTGTGAAGCAGAGTGCAAGGATTAAGGAACTTTTCAATCTCTTTGCCTCCAATCATCTGGTTTGTCTTGTTTGAACCAATCGATGATATCGTCAGCAGACTGAAATCCTGTTCTATGGTTAGATGGGTCTGGATCACCTAATCCCATCTGATTCATAAAATCGTCCATGCTGCCTTCTACCATATCTGGGTTAGCAGCACGTCGGCGTGCTCTCTTTAACATTTCACGGGCGCTGGTATTTGCTTTACCAATCTTTTCTGCCCAAATCATGTCTGGGAGATCCACCGACTCCCTTAAAGCAATCTTCTGACATATGCCTTCTAAACGAAGGCGATATTGAGTCGAAAGCATTTGTACCTCGCGTACTATTAGTATTTATTGAAAAACCCTAGGGATAAAAAAATACCCCAAGTTTTTTTCGGGGGTATTTGTAAATCAAAGGTCGTTTTTGGTTCAGCAGCTCACTCGGACTCTCTCCGTCCACCGACGAACCCACCCTGGTCTGTACCTTCCGCTCCTGCTGTAGTCACTTGGGATGTACTCCTCATGTTGAATAGTTTCGTAGCAGAAGGTACGACGCGGTGCGTAGTAATGGTGGGGTCGTTCGTAGTGGTGGTGATGCTGATTATCGGTGAAAGGTTCCCAGAACTCTCCCCAAGTTACAGCACTAGCGGGGGATGCTGTTAGCAGTAGCAGGGGGAGAGCAAGGAGTTTCATCAGAGTTCAGCAGCGAGGTCTTCAAAGTAAGAGAGATCGGGTTCATCCGACTCTTGACTGAATGATTCTACAGCAGAACCGAACCCACTGGGGGCAGCAGATGTGACAGTTTCGCGAGCGAACAGTTCTTCATCTTGCTCATCCTCAACCACAGCACGAGTCTGCTTCTTGTTCAGGACCATGCCAAGACGTGCTTCTAGTTCTTCATAGGACTTGAAGTTGGAGGGATCAACAAAGTCCTTGAGCGAGTGCTCTTGGTTGTAGATCTCTTCCAGTTCAGCATCCGAGAACCCACCGAGGGTACCAGGAGCACTGAACTCAGACTTATCATAGTTCCAGAACCCAGCAACCTTCGTGATCTTGATCTTGAAGTCAGCACCCTTCCAGAAATCGAAGGGATTGATGGGGGTCTCATCTTCAAACTGAGGTTGAGCAGCGGTGACGATCTTATCGTGGATCTTCTTACCGTACTTGTAGAGGAACACCTTACCCTCGTTCTGAGGGTTCATGGGGTCCTTCACGACGTAGATATTGCTATAGTATGACAGTTTACGCTTCTGCTTACGAGCGACCTCCTTGTCGGCATCGATGCCAGAGTTCCAGAGTTGACGATTCAGTTCACCGACAGGATCCTTCTGACCGAGAGTGGTCAGGGAGTTCTCGATGTACCAACCACCAGGACCTTGGAAGGCATGGGACCAGACCTGTGCCCAGGGCAGATCAGTATCCTTCTCGGGCAGGAAACGGATCACGGCATAACCGTTACCGCTCTTGTCCATTTCAGGTTTCCAGAAGCGTTCATCCACCTTAGAACCAGTGGTAGACAACTTCTCGATTGCCTTGTTCAGAGAGGCAAAGGAGGAACCGCTGGACTTTTTGAGGGATGCGAAAGACATGTTTGTATTCTCCGTATTGAGTGTGTGGTGTCGTATTTGCCACGGGATTATCGTAGCATACTATTTAGGCGGTGGTCAACCCTCAGAGGTGTGACCCGACTCAAGGATTTGGGTTTTCCATTCCCTGAGTTTGCTCTCCATCTGATCGAGCACCACCGTCAGATCGAGACCACCAGAGTACATCTGAGACATGGTGTCGATACGATCCTTCATCTCAGCCACGCTGCCATCCCGCTGAGATTCCTCAACGTGGTGCGATGCCAGAGCGAGACGGGCGTAGAACACCTTCTGCTTAGCGATTAACTCTAGTGTTTTATTGATGTGATCCAATCTCTCCTGTGGAGAAAAATCCTGAAGTTTGTTACTCATCTTCAGGAGATCTTCATAGGTCTTTTGGATGTCACCTATTTCTTCTCGGACTAAATCCGAACTAAAAAACTCATTTGCGTCTGTCATAAAGGTAAGACTCCTCTACTCGTACGTTTGATGTAGTTAAGTTGTTGTGCGTTGTATTTGATTTTATCTTTGAGTGGTTTGGAGATCAACTTGCTAGCGGTTTCAACTTCGATCTCATACTCATCACAAATAGATGTGACTGCTTCGATGTAGTTGACCAAACCGTTAGAGTCTTTCACCACCTTCTCAACGAGAGCAGAGAACTTTGCCTGGGTCATAAACTTTTCTTCAATCTCCTTCACTTGTTAATCCCCCGTGCATAATAGCGGTATTCCTTGATCCAGTCAATCAAAGTATTCATATAGGGGATCTTGTCATAACGTTGTTCAACTTGAATCTGTCCGTCTTCAGCAACAGACAGTGTGACCAGTTTAGTAACCTCAACACCCGTCAGTTCATAATACATGTAGGCATATGCTGCCTCCTGTACGAAGAACTTCTCTAGGTGCTCACGTTTCTTCAGTCTTGTGGTTGTCTTGAAATCGATTACAGCAAGTTCGCCATCAAACTCAGCAATACAATCCACACGCCCAGCGATACCAAGACGAGCAGAATAAAGAGGGGTTTCAAGACAATGAATAGGACCAATACGATTAAGAGTCGTACGAGCAGCCCTAAAAAGGTAGACGGGAAGACCTTCGCCTTCCTTATCTTTGTCCAGTTCATTATTTAGATAGTGTTCAACGATGGAATGATAACGAGAACCACGCCAGGAAGCGACGCGGCGGATCCTTTCTGCCTCAGTGAACCCTACACGCTTCTCCCAATCCAGGATGCCTGCTTTAGTGCTATGACTAACCACAGTGGTGACACTCGGCACCCACTGCCCTTGTGGTAGTTTATAAAACCTCCCATGAGGCAGTGTTTGAGAGTCCAGCTCAGATATCTCTGTTGCTGGACCGAGGTGCACAAATGTCATAATAAATCAGAAACCAAGATTGATCTTAGAGATGAGGTATTCTTTAACGAAACCTGAACGAACGATGTCTTCAATGCCGAACTCTACGACATCAACTGAAGGCATTGTCTGCATGATTTTCATGAAGTCTAACACACCATTCCTCTCATTGTGTTTAACGAGGTCAGACTGGGTGTAGTCTCCAGAGAAAATGATCTTACAGTTCTCACCAACACGGGTGATAATACTATCAAGTTCATGGAAGTTCAGGTTACTGAACTCGTCTACAATAATAACACAGTCATCCATAGTAACACCACGGATGAAGGAGGTAGACCAGAAGGAAATGGTTTCCTGTCCCCTCAAGTTATCATACAGTGTTTCAAAGCTGTTGTCATCAGGCATCTGGAACATGTACTTAACCATATTCTTGTAGGGAATCTGGTACAAGTTGCTCTTATCTTCATGGTCTCCAGGAAGGAAACCAATCTCTCTTGTAGGAACAAGAGAACGAACCATGTAAACCTTTTCGTAAGGGGATTCCTCGTCAAGAACATCCTGCAGTGCAAGATAAAGACTAATGAATGTCTTACCTGTACCTGCAGCGCCATGGAGAACTAAGTTCTTTCCTTCGCTGTAAGAGTTGAACACTCGTTCCTGATTAGGAGTGAGTGGTTCAATGTTCTTAAGGTGTTCAAGGTTAATCGCCTTCTTTCGGAAGTGCTTCTTGGGAGGAGTCTTCCGAGGTGCTGTCTTTGCTCTAGGCATAATCAAGTGTAACGACTGAGGTTTGCACCAGGATGAGCAGACTGGATCTTCTGCATAACAGATTTGAATCCATCTGACTGCTTGGGATTAGGGTATACCGTGGCAACATGCTGGTTACCAAAGTATCGCTCTAGTTCTGGATGCTCTTCTTTGTATTTATCGAGATCATTGATCGACATAAAGTTGGTAATGATCTCTCCTGTTTCTTTGTTAATCCAATCGTAGGTTGGCATATTAGTCTATCCGAATGCAAGGTTGGACATCATTACAATCACAGTCATCATCACACCAACCCAGTGCCTTGGAGACAGTGGGGAACTGACAGATGAAGTGCTTCTTGCACAGTTCTGCAATCTCCATGTGCTCCAGTTGTGTGCCGTTGGCAGCGCGAAGATTGATATAATGGATCCATGAACGCACAGATCCCGTCATGTAGATACGAGTTGGAGTTGCCAAAGGCAATACAAAACGGGCACACTCTTTTGCCACGCCTGCTTCAAGCATTTCTTGATAGATATGTTGAGCATGGTAGAAGTGCTCTTCAATCTTTGCTTGGAAGCGAGCGACAAGGATAGGATCAAGGTCCGCAGTGGAGTTCTGACGGTTCTTGGTATCCTGACGGCGGAGATCTGGCACAGGGATCTCATCGCCCAGCAGAGAGGCATCAGCATACCGCTGGGAAAACTCTTGATATGTGAACGAACGGTGCCTCAGGATTTGAGCTGCGATACCCCTGGTAGTGTTGATCTCAAGCGTCATATGCGCCTGCTCAAAGACGCTCCAATGCCCATGTGTAATACAATAGGACAGGAGACCTGCAACGTTGGGATTATCCTGATTGTTGGGGTTGCTTACACGAGCAACATATCCCATGGTCTTCTCTGCATCAGGAGTAGCAGAGATCAAACATACTTTAGTCATCATGCTTAAAAATCAAACGGGCAAGGAGATGCAGACCGAATGCTTGGAAGTATCCAATGGTTTTCAAACCGAACAAGAGTGGCATCAACCAGTTCCATAATAGCATCATGATGACAGGAGAAAGAATCAATGTGCCAAGCACCATGATTGCTTTTTGTCCTGCCTGAATGTTTGCCTTCTCTTCCTCACGTCGGTCAAGTTCTGCAAGGAGTTCACTCTTTACTTCTTCCGCCGCTTTGCGGGGATTAAAGTACACATTGTCAGTCATTTTTTCTTCGTAGGATTATTCCAAAGTTTAGGGTTAACTCTACCTTCTGTCTGGTTGAAGGTTATTAAATCTTCACGGTAACGGTCCCAGTAGTAATCAAAGACATCAACTTTTTTGTTGGCAACGACGAGATCGTACCGTATTTCATCTCCGACTCTATATTGAACCAGAAATGATGTGTATGGTAGTGATCTGTCGTCTGCCAATGACGGATCACAGTTCTCTGCGATCTTCTTCAACCCCGATTCCCCCACTCAATAGATGGAAATGCTTCTTTGATTACAGCAAGTGTAATCCTGTACTTTTTATGCAGACGATGGTTGAACACATCAACCAGCAGTTCTGCTTCATCTTCATGCAGACCTTCAAGCATCTGAATGAACATGGATTCGATCTTGAGAGTAGGAACGTTATCTGCACCACCCTTCACAAAGTAGTACAACTTCTTACCTTCATGCTCAAGTATCGTGTGCTCTGTACCCTTGGGTGCTTCGTTCTTACGATAGGGAACTTCACCTTCAGGGATACGAGTCTGCACAGACTCATCAAAGTTAATGATGAACAGAGACCTCAAGACCTGAGAGTTGTACTGCTGCAGCAGTTCAATCTTCTTCGCCTTGGTCTTTGCTCCGTGGACCTTCTGAATAACTTCAGACAACATCAGTTTCATTTCAAAACTCCGTGATATGGTTCATGAGTTCGTCCAGTTTGTTCTGGGCGAAATAAGTAAACATAGAACCACGCGAGGGTGGTTGTGTAGTTTCAAACGTATTTAGCACATCCTCTTCAACCTCTTTTGGGATGCAGTCGAAGTTGATAAGCACTCGATTCCTTTCATAGTTCTTTGCAGTTTCAGGAGAACAGAAGTCCTCAGGTGAAAGAAGAGACCAGGATTGAATCTTACCCTTGCCAAGAGGACGCTGACGCTTCCCACTTACAAAGGTGTCATCATCAGATAGGAAGTTAGGAATACCATCAGAACGATCACCCTTGAGAATGTGCTCAGCAACAAACTGTTGGGGATCTTCTGAGATTACGAACTTCTTCTGGATGGGGTTGTACTGACTAACAAACTTATACTTCTGCAGTTGCATGAAGTCTTTGTCCCCACTAAGGATCAACACCTTCTGGGGAGGTTGCATGTTGTTCATCAGTCGGATGTTTCGATGTGCCTGATCCTTACACAGGATTGCAATGACATCATCTGCTTCAGCACCACTAACCTCTACAACTTTGTAGGGCATGTGTGTACGAATCTCATCCTTAATGCGATTGATCTGGTCAAAGATGGCAGTCCAGTCTAAGGCAGAACGCTCACGATCTTTCTTACGATTAGACTTGTAGTATTGGAAATACTTGCGCCGCCAATAGGTCTTACTGTCGTAGCAAAGAACCAACTCCCCGTACTCTTTGCCGAACTTGGATCGGTAGAGTCGCAGGGAGTTGAGAACCATGTGACGGATGAGACCGTCACTCACACGGCTAACCGTGCTTGTCAGAGAAACCATCAGGTTGCTGATGCAAACCTGATTCATGTCAACAAGGATCATCAGACCTCAATCATCTTCATCATCCATCATATCATCCTCGTCACCGAAATGCAAGTAGAGAAGGTCAGATGGGTCAACGGGTTCACCATCTTGATACATTTCGGGGTGCATCACGACTGCTGCGTACTCAGCACGCTCCTTCCATTCATCCCAGGTCTTGCGAAGATTCCAAGACGCAAGGAATCCTAAGAGGAAGGATCCAATCGTGAGGAAAAAGGCAATGTACAAAAACGATGCATCTGCCATGTGGCATACCTCCGATTGTTCCTATATGTATTATTTAGGACGATTTCGTGAACCTTTCTTTCGTCCTGGTTTGCGTTCTGCATGGTATCTCCATGCATCATCAAGGATTTTATAGCAGTAGTCTCGGATCTTCCGTGCTTTTGGTTTGGGAAGATATCCATATGCTTCCTTGAGTGTCTTGTCTTTTCCCTTAATATACTCATCAAGTTCTAAGACTAGATTGTTAATCTGTGCCGCTGAATGAGACTCAATGAACTCGTTGGTCTCCCGACGGGTCCACTTGTTCTGCTTCAGGTAGGTGTACATATTGAAAAGAAAACGACCATTGATTGTCGCCTCGTCAATGGCGCGATCAATGATCGTATAGAGTTCTTGAGTGTCAGTCATTAAAGGAACTTGTTCTCACGTAAGTATTTTACAGTATCGGTGCAACCCCCCATACGTCTTCCGTTAAGAATGACTTGAGGGAACGTGGCACCAGGACCAAACTGTTTAGTGAACTGGTCACGAGTAAACTGTTCGTTCAGTTTATACTCTGTGAACGCCCAGCCCTTACTTCTAAACACTTCTACAATCTTACTGCAGTAGGGACACCCAGCACGGGAATAGATCAACGCGGATCCAGGATTAGCACTCATAGTAAAGCATCAACTCAGTCTATTTATTAAAAAGGGGACCCGAAGGTCCCCAACATATTACATGCTACTCAGCAGCAAATCAGAAGGAATACTTCAGACCTGCTTTGGTGCCGTAGGAACGGTCAACACCAGCGATGCCGCTGCCCACGAAGGACACCTCAGCATAAGCACCCAGGCTGTCGGTCAGACCAACGCCCAGACCTGCCTTACCAGAAGGCACGGTGTCAGCAGAACCAGCGTCGGGCAGTTTGACGGTAGCGCCACCTTGGACGTAGTACGAAGCGTTCTCACCCAGAGCGCCTTCGTAACCAACGTGGGTGTCAACAGCAGTACCACCGTAGTTGGAACCAGTCCAACCAGAGTTTGCTTCGACGTTCACGTAGGGACCTGCCATTGCAGCGCCAGCGAAAAGGGGAGCAGCAGCCAGTGCTGCGAATGCGGATTTGATCATTGATTTTTACCTCGTTAGATTTACTTGTGGAATGGTTACCCACAGATGTAGGGTCGGATTCGACTTCCCGACCGCTTGTCTATTATACAGTAGAACCGATCCGAGTAGTTGAGGGATCACTTTCTGTTGTAAAACGTAACAATGGGTGTTACGCCCGTATTTATACTACTAAATGGAGTATGTTTTCGTCAAGTGTGCCAGTTGGGTGTTGGTTTCCTGACGTGGGGGATTGGGACGATGGAGTTGGTTATCATGCAACTTCCTTACTGCTGCTGCAACCTCGGGGGTTTCGTCCCATTCCCAAGTGTTGCCGTTCTTGTCAACGTGTGTTCTCTTCGCCATAAGTCTCCGAGTATGCGTAAGGGTAGATCTCGTCAAGGTTGGGACTCATTGGTTGACTCCTTTTGACGATGCCCATATTCTATCACAATACGGTGAGAGATGTGAGTGCGATCTGTGACAGTGTGGTGACTGACCCTTCCGCCTAGGTCTTCAGCAATCCGATGGATCCTGAACCAGGGGATGTCAAACCTCATTTCCTTTTCCTCAAAGCATCCAGCAACATCTGCTTATCTTCTTCGGACAGTGCTTCCTGATCGTCGTCGGGTTTGTCCTCAGCGACAACAGGTTCCGTCACTGGTTCAAAGTGATAGTCCTCTGCTGTCATGGGTTGGATCGAGATCCTTTCCAGTTCACCCAGAGGAGAACGCCAATACTTCTTGAGTTGCTTCAACATCTTCTTACGACCCTTGTGGTCGTTGGGGTACTTCTTTAGCACCTCTCGGATCTGTTTCAACTCTTTCATAGACTGAGAGAGGCGACGATCTGCCGCCCTCTCTCTACCAAAACCATTACTCATTAGAAGAATCCATTAAAATCATCGGGGATTTCTGCAACATCGGCTGAACCTGTAGCAGGATCAGTCTGACCTACTTTAACACGGAACTTGATTCTGTGATCGTCTTTGTTACTACACCAATACCAAACTTTAGAGTCCTTGTTGTGAGACTCCTGGTATATAGCCTCGTATGGAGTACGCTTCGGAATGGTGGTGCGATCAATCCTTTTAGCATAATCGTCCGCGTAGTAGGACTTAGGACGTTTGATGTCCACGACCCCTTCCACTCTGGTGTGATACTTCCATTGCTGAGGAAGAACAAATCCTGCTTCTTGATCAGGATAGAACGGTGCCTCAGCAGGGTTCTCAGTTGCTGCGTCTCTCTTCGGAGGATAGTGGAAGATAAACTCATCACCCGTACGATATCCACTGCCAGGATCAATGATCCTTACAACTTCCATCCAGACTGCCATCTTAGTTTGTTGACGGTCTCTGAATGCTTTTGCAGAAACGTTACCTGAGAGTGTGGTGACCTCTCCATTGAGGAAGGTACCAGACTCAGAACCAACATACTGTCTGCTGCTAGCAGAGTCGTTCATTGGAACAGGAATAAACATAACACGAATCTTTGCATCACCCAGAGGATGACGTTCATCTCTCAAGTAATAGTCATGGAACCATGCATCTGGGTGCCAGTTTTTATATTGATTGGGGTTCGATTCCACGTTCAACATACCACACTGCTCAACAGCAGAGTACAACTGACTGACGCTGGCACTACCAGACTGCTGACCAGGATCAATACCATCCTCAGCAGTCACTAGGTTGGGATGGTCTGCCCACCAACCAAAGAGACCACGGTCGAAATATCTGTACTCACCGAAGAAAGGCATCGGCAAACACTCAACCCTAGACACGGGCCAACTTGGGAATGACAATCTCTTTTCTTGAGCGGTTCCTCTGTGTGGTCCATACTGTCCATCGGAGACGAGGAACTGACCGAAACCAAATACAAACTTGGCACCCTTGCTACCGAATCCAATGTTGTCTTCGTTACCGTAGAACCATGTGTCATCGTTTGCAGCATCATCATAGTCTGGTTCGGTGATCCAGATACCACCGTAGCGAACGTCTCCACGGGTGACAATGCGATCGTCTGCGTAGAACATAGCGTAGAGCGAGTCCTCGCCCCTTGAACCCGCTTCTGGACCCTTCGTAGAGACCGCTACAACGGTCCTACGAGACCCGTTCTCCCACACCTTAGGACAGGAGTACCCCTTGGTGTCGCTGTTGCCCCTTCCAGGGTGCCCAGACCTGCCTGAGAAGTGTGACCAGACGCGATCGTCATCCTTTCTCTGAGTGTACTGACAGTCCATACGGAGACCTTCAACACTACCACCAGAGGTATATCCAGAGTAGATGTTGGTAAGGTTTGGTTCCATGTCACTGCTGCTGCCCAGAGAGACAGGCCAAATCGAATCGTATTTCAGATCCACAGGGTCAAACAGACCCAACTTGACTTGGTTATTAGATACCAAGTTTGCATTGGTAATGTCTGAGATCTCAAAGGTCAGGGTGTCTCCAGGTGCAGCATCAAATGTAGTGAGAACTGTACCAATCTCTGGCCAATACTTCATGGTGAAGTCTTCGCTGTAGATAGTCGATCCGTTTCTCTTGAGACGGATACCAAACTGCATACACTCTGCTTCAGAACTAGAGATCATAGATCCAAATGCCTGTAGTTGGTATCCAACCATGGCATCCTGCACATAGACATCCTGTGTCTTGTTTAGTTCCACCATGTATGCACCCGAACAGGGTCCACACTCATAGTCTGCACGTTGTTCTGACTTAGTTACAGATCCACAGTCAGCACGAATCAGGTGCACCTCACGGAAAGGTTCTTTCAATATCCTACCATCGCAAGGGGTTCTTGTTTGAATAGGAATCTCTACCCTAGGTGGTGCATTATCTCTGAAAACATATGCAGCAATACCTTCATACATGTAACTACTGAGACCATACTGTACCCAATAGAACATCTTAACGTCATCATAATCATCATCCCCATCGAGAAGATCTTCCCACCACTGGTAGTTGTCACCTTCCCAACGGGTCATCTCTTTCCTATTTCGGTTGAGTCTACGATCAGAGAAGAATGTGATGTTGTCCTGATTACTATTCAGACTACATCTCCACCCGTTACCAGTGTCAGAGAACGTGACTGCCTGTCCGTTGCTAGCACCAAAGTTGTTGCCATCTGGTACCAGGAAGAAACCTACGTTGCCACCAGCATACTGTCTGAGGACGTTGAGACGTACCTTATACTCACCGAAACCCACACTGTTGGTTGCATCAGCAAGGATCACACGACCCCACACGGGGTTGCCATTGGGGTCTGCGATGTAGACACCCCAAGAGTTTTGGTAACCAGCAGCACCCTTGTGCACATCGTACAGGATGATCATAGGCACCTTCAGGTTGCCAGGGATCTCATACAACTGTTTTCCCCCACGTCTGACCGCCTGCAGAGACACACCATCGACGTTGATATCACATCTATGGTCATGGTCAATGAGGTTACCAAATCCTTGATAGTAACGATGCAGAGCAGCAAGACTTTCCTTATCCCCAATGTAGGGAATGCCATCCTTGGGATCCTTGAATGCCCACCCAAGAACTTTACCGTTGGCCATGCCAGCGAGATTCATCGTCGCCCGTTCACCAGCACCAGGGGAGTCTGGTTCACCAGGGTTCACCGTCAACATAGAGTCGATGGTTGTACTTGAGTAGAACTGATACAACGGTACCGATCCCCTCTGCTCCTCCTTGAGAATCCAGAAGGAAGGACTATTACTTGTCAGCGTATATCCTGCAGGAGGATTGGGTGTCACTCCAGGATCAGCAGTGATATATGCATGATCAGTTCCCTGACCGCCACGAATGACTTCGATCTCTACCTCAACGTTCCTCTTACCACCAGCAAAAGACCCACTGTATGTGTCACCGATTGTTGGGTTAGAGGGAGCAGAAGAGATCCACCATTCGGAGTCCCACTCACCACCATCATTGATGGGAGTTACGTTTACTGTGAACCCATTGAAACTTACGCTTCGTGTGGCACCACTATTAAAATACTTGTTACCACCGTCTAGTCTTTTTTTCTTTCCGTTCCAGGTGCCAGAAGGTGTAGTTGTAACCACTCTCTTGTTGTGTCTCTCATTAGAGAAGGGTTTCAACTGTGGGATACCAATGTCACTGCCTCTGACACATTCCCACACAGGAATACGCTCAGGGTAGCAGTTCTTGACACAGATTGTCTTCTTATTTCCACTCCAACCTCTTGGTTGGAAAGACTCACAGTCACCTTGGGGTGGTTTATATGTGCCTGTAGCATATGGTTTGAAGATACACTCCAGTGTTTTCTTCACACACTTTTCCCAATCATTGTTGGGGTCATGCTGCTGACAGAAATACTCTTTGCCAGATTCAGAATCCAACCAACGTCCACCACCCAGAGAGATTGCTCTGTCTTGATCTCTGAGTTCTGCAACGGCACCACAGTCACCAGTGACATCGATGTAGGGCCAGTTTGCTTGACGTGGATCGAATGCATTGAGATCTAACTTGGGGAATGCATTACCGCATATACCCAGGTCAGGGAAAAAATCACAGACCCATTTAATCTGATCTTCAATGTTCAGATTAACTTGGTTGTCTGGTTCTTCTCTTGGTTCATACAAATCACCAAGAGAGATCGGTGCCTGCGTAGGATAGCAACGCCCGATCAACTCTTGGATAACTTGATTAACCGTAAGTTCTTCAACTGGTGGATCAGGTTCAGACTTTGGCGTCGCCAAAGAACCATCATCACCAGTTGGTTGCAACTCTAGATTATCGTCTTCACCGTAACAATGCGGTCCACTACCACTATTGGTCATTCATTTGATGTTGGTTCTTCCAAGTTATTTATTAGTGCTTGGGGATCATACGGGATGAGTTTGGAACCGAAATCATCAAATGCTTGATACCAGATTTCATTGGTAACTGTTCGGACAACTTCAGCACAAGGACCAGGAAGATTTTCCCAGTTACCGTTGCCTTTACCATACATCTCTTCACGAACATAGTTCAATGCATAGAGATAATCTACTGCACACGCCTCAAACTTTTTCCAGTCACGATCTTCAGTCATAAGGTCATTCCATCTTTGAGTTGTTCCTCGATCTCTTGTTCGAGTTGTTGGATTCTAAACTCAAGTAGAGTTTTTGTCAATCGGTTGACACCTGTTGCCATCTCCATGTATCCAGAATACACGAGAGATTGCCCAACGAATACCGTGGCAGTCATAGAACCCCAGAAGATGTAATACCAACGGGACTTGACTTGGTGCTGTTTGTTTTTCTTTTTCATTTGATGAATCCTTCTTCGCGTAACCATTGCTCAGTAAGTGGAGTTGGTTTATAGACCTCCCACATATTACCTGCGGCACACGCTTGCAGTGCTTTCATTGTCATACCTTCAGTCCTACCTGCCCACATTGCTTCTGCTTCCCAGGGAACAGCAGATGCAGGATAAGACTTCTCTGTCATCTCACGCCAGAGTGCAGGGACATCTTCTTCTGGTTTGATGATAGCAATCATAGAGTTCTTGATGCTACCTGCCATGCAGTCTTGTGCTGCGTGCCATCCTTCATGACGCATAACACTCATGAGTGTGCTATAACGCTGGGTGAGTTCATCGTTTAGGTAGAAGTTGTTGGTCACAGTATGGTAGACACCACGATGGCCAGGAGGGAAGTATTTGCCAGGAGCAATGTACACCTTGACACCAATCTTATCGAGTGCTGCCATCATGTCATTGAACTCTGTGTAGAGGGGATTCAACATGCCTGCTTTCTTGTAGTATTTTGCTACATCATCTGCAGACTTGATCTCTACTACGCCCTGAGTACATTCCTGTACGATCATACACCCCATGGAATCCATGGTGTAGTAACCCTTGATCTTCGATTCATTCGCACTCACTGGTGATGCAATCATCAAGGACAGTAATGCCAGTGCTCTCTTCATGTAGTCTCCTGAGGTAGTCTTTTTCATTTTGATAGATTTTTTTGCTCCCAGACCATATCTCATACCCCTCTATAAGATCTGGTATCAACCACTGGTCAATCCTATAACAATACTTCCAGTTGGCGGGTTGAATGCAAGCCATTACAACCACTTGGAAGAACGCTACAATATGTATCCAGAGACTGAGCATTAAAAAAGGGGGTCTTAGACCCCCTCAGTATAGTTGTTTTTCTAATAAACGTCAAGTATCAGGATTCCTGATAAAAAGCGTTTATCGAGATTCCGAGTATCAACCAATGGAAGGAGCAGTCAGAGCAACAGGAGTTGCCTCAACAGATGCCAGGTCCAGAGGGAAGTTGTGAGCGTTACGCTCGTGCATGACTTCCATACCAAGACCAGCACGGTTCAGGATGTCTGCCCAAGTGTTGATCACACGACCTTGTGAGTCAATGATCGACTGGTTGAAGTTGAAACCATTCAGGTTAAATGCCATAGTGCTAACACCAAGAGCAGTAAACCAGATACCGACCACTGGCCAAGCAGCAAGGAAGAAGTGAAGAGAACGGCTATTATT
>Ga0222714_10001383_pt1 | contig 27321 bp, 25 predicted proteins | sample C33_3DmetaG_FD_165048 | JGI IMG/M metagenome (GOLD analysis project Ga0222714, IMG submission 165048) | Estuarine water microbial communities from San Francisco Bay, California, United States - C33_3D | ecosystem: Environmental > Aquatic > Marine > Unclassified | place: USA: California...
CCCGATGCACAGGTAATTTACCGAGCGACCAGCCAGCGCTGCGGCCTCCAGGATCTGCCTGAAGCCGGTGCCGCTGTTGGACTCGGTATCGCCTCGCAGGTCGAGATGAGCATCGAAGTTGATGACGGCGACGGTTCCCTCCGGACAGCCACGGACCAGGCCGCGCCACGAGGGCCAGGCAATTTCGTGTCCGCCTCCCAGGGCCAGAACCAGTCGGCCCGGATGCACGGCGGCCGCCACGCGCTCGGCGTGCAAGTCCTGGGCTGCCTCGAGGTCGTCTTCGCAGACGACGTCGCCGAGGTCGTCTACCGCATCGACCGCGTGCGCTGGAAGGTTTGCGAGCGCCTCACGCAAGGCGGCAGGCCCGAGCCTGGCCCCCGCCCGACCGCGATTGCGCCGCACCCCGGCATCGCTGGCCAAGCCGGTCAGCACCACGGGCGCAGTGGCCGAGCCGACGCACCTGACCAGGTGGTGCCAGCGCTGGCCCGACTCGGCGGGATCCTCCCGACCACTCCAGGACCCGGCAGGCACCTCCTCGGCCACGAGTTCAGCCCGGCCCGTCTGGCGGAGGAGGACGCCGCCACCAGCGCCACTTGGCGGCTTCGGTGACCACACCATTGGCGGACTCGCGCACGCGCAGCAGCCAGCGCCGGGCAAAGGCAAATTCGAGGCCCAGGATGCCCAGCCCCAGCGGAATCACCAGCAGACCGGGGCCGGGCAGCACCAGCATGGCCACACCGAGCAGGCACACCGTGCCGCCGATCAGGGCGATGACCAGGCGTCGTGCCCATTTATAGGTAACCGTAGTCGTCGAGCGCAGCAGGCCGAGGAACAAGTTTCAGTTCCTCAGGACGCAGACCGCCACCCGCCAGGCCGGGCCGTCCCTCACCACCAGACAGGCCGCGCGGACCTCGTCAATCACCTGGCCAGCGGTGCCCTCGCGCGAGAAGCGGGCATCCACCCAGACGGTGTCGCGGCCCTCCGCACGCGCCGACAATTCCAGCAACCTGCCACCGATCATGCCGCGCGCCAGCGCCCCACGCTGATACTCCTCGTTGGCGGCCACGCAAGCCGCAGAGTCGGCCATGGCCCACCAGCGACCGTGCGAGTACACGCAGGCCGGGTACACCCATTGTTCAGCGTAAGCCGCGGAGTCGCCCCGCAGGTAAGCATCGAAATAGGACCTGATACGGTCCTGGGCTGCTTCGAGATCCGCTGCATGCATAAGCTGATTCTAGCGCTGCGCCGGTGACTGGACGATGTCTTCCATGAGGAAGCGCTCGACCACTGCCGCCACCCCGGCTGGATCCTCGTGGTGGAGCATGTGACCGATCCCGTTGATGACTTCGTGCCGGATGCCGGGCATGGCGGCAGCCAATCCCTCGATCGCGCCCTCGCCCCCGAGCTGTCCGAGGTACTCGCTCTCGGCAGCCAGGACCAGTAATGACGGGGCCTCGATCCGCGCCCAGCAGGCCTCGGAATCCTCCCGTTGGTAACGATAGGGGTTCACCCGCTTGTGGGCCGGATCCGCTCGCATCACCACCCCCCCTGAACCATCGCCCGCAGCCCAGGCCCGGGCGACGAACGCTGCACGCTCTGCGCCCAGCCTGGGGTTTCGGCGCAGCAGAAAGTGGGTCAAATGGCCGTAATCCCGGAACTGCCCGAACGGGGTGGGCTCCCGCAACTGCCCCAACCAGCGAGCCATGCGCTTGGGGCTGTCCTCGGGCTGGCTGCGCGGAAGCCCGAAGCCCTCGAGGCTGACCAAGCGACGCACTCTCCGGGGCTGGATGCCAGCATAGAGCATGGCCACATGCCCACCCATGCTGTGCCCGATGAGCCGGGCCGGTGCACTCGGACAGGCCGCATCGAGCAGGGCATCCAGGTCGCCCAGGTAATCCGGGAACCAGTAACCGCCGGGCGCCCAGTCCGTCTGTCCGAAACCGCGCCAGTCGAAGGCGAGGATTGGCCAGTCTTCCTGCAAGGCGTCGACCAGGAACTGGAACGTGTCGGCCGTATCGGCCCAGCCGTGCAACAGGATAAGCGGGTCACCACCTACCGGACCCCAGCGCAGGAGTCGGTGGCGCAGTCCCCTGACATCCAGCCATTCAGTACGGGGCAGCCGCCGGGGTACGTAGCTCATCCGCCACTGATCCGGGCGTGCTCAAGGAATGCGTAGCGATCGGTCATGCCGGCGATATAGTCGGCGACAGCACGGGCGCGGCCGCCTTCGCCCCGCGCTGCTTCCATGCTCCGGGCGACATCTTGATGGGCCTCCGGCATCAGTCCCGGATCCCGCATAAAAGCTTCGAAGAGCTCCTGCAGCGTACGGACGGCGCCGGCGCGCATGCCCACCACATGTTCATGCTCGTAGACCCGATGGCGCAGGAAACGCTTGAGCTCCTGGTGCTCCTCACTGCGCTCCGGCGAGAAACCCACCATGGGCCGCGGATAGGCTCGTACGTCGTCGATGGTGGTGGGCCGCGCCTCGGCAATCCTGCGTGTTGTCTCGTCGATGAGGTCCGTCACCACCTCATGGATCATGCGCCGGATGGTCTCGTGGATCACCCTGCGCCCCTGGACGCCGGGATAAGCCGCCGTCACCGCCTCGTGATGGCGCCTGAACAATGCCACCTCCAGCAGCTCCTCGACCTTGATCAGTCCCGCGCGCAGGCCGTCATCCACGTCGTGGTTGTTGTAGGCGATGGCATCGGCAAGGTTTGCCAGTTGGGCCTCGAGTCCTGGTTGCCCACGGTCCAGGAAGCGCCGCCCCACCTCGCCCAGTTTGCGGGCATTGGCCACCGAGCAATGCTTGAGTATGCCTTCGCGGGTTTCAAAACAGAGGTTCAGACCGTTGAAGCTCGCGTAACGCTCCTCCAGTTCGTCTACGACCCGCAACGACTGCAGGTTGTGCTCGAAGCCACCGAAAGACCGCATGCAGGCGTTCAAGGCATCCTGGCCGGCGTGACCGAACGGCGTGTGCCCGAGGTCGTGAGCAAGGCAGATGGCTTCCGTGAGAGGCTCGGAAAGCTGGAGCACGCGGGCAACGGTCCGACCGATCTGGGCGACCTCCAGGGAGTGCGTCAGGCGGGTCCGGAACAGGTCTCCCTCGTGATTGACGAACACCTGCGTCTTGTAGACCAGGCGCCGGAAGGCGTTGCTGTGAATGATCCGGTCGCGGTCACGCTGGAACTCTCCGCGATACCCGGCAGCCGGTTCCGGAAAACGTCGGCCCCGGGACCCGGATTCAAGAGCGGCCCAGGGCGCGAGCCCACGATCATGCGAGGGGGTGCTCATCCCTGCATGCCCGTCAGGTCCTCCAGCAGTCCTCTCAGCGCATCGTCGGGATAGTCCGCGGTACAGATCGCCTGACCGATACGCTTGAGAAGCACCAGCCGGACGCGCCCACCGAGTACCTTCTTGTCCAGTGCCATCAACTCGAGCATCCTCGCGGCACCCAGCCGCGGCGGATCACATGGCAAACCGGCCCGCTTGATAAGCGCGCGTATGCGGCCGACCTCGACAGCCGAAAGCCAGCCCAGCCGGCAGGACAGCTCTGCAGCAAGGACCATCCCCGCCGCTACGGCCTCGCCATGCAGCCACTCGCCATAGCCGCTGCCTGTCTCGATGGCGTGTCCGAAAGTGTGGCCGAGGTTGAGCAGAGCCCGCTCGCCACTCTCACGCTCGTCCCGACCGACGATGGTCGCCTTGTGGCGACAGGAAGTGAGGATGGCGTACTCGAGAGCCGCGGGTCGTCGCTCCAGCAGGTCGGCCAGGTGGGCCTCCAGCCAGTCCAGAAAGTCCGCGTCCATGATCAGCGCGTACTTGATGACCTCGGCAAGGCCCGCGCGAAGCTCCCTGTCGGGCAAAGTCGTCAACGTGTCGATGTCCGCCACCACTCCGACCGGCTGATGGAAGGCCCCTATGAGGTTCTTGCCCCCAGGGTGATCTACCGCAGTCTTGCCGCCGACCGAGGAGTCGACCTGAGCCAGTAATGTGGTCGGCACCTGCAGGAAGGGCACGCCACGCTGGTAGCAGGCCGCCGCAAAACCGGTGAGGTCGCCGACGACGCCGCCCCCCAGGGCGATGAAGGCGCAGTCACGGTTGAGCCCTGCCGCGACCGCTGCATCAACAATGCCGGCCAGGCCGTCAAGAGTCTTGTGCTGCTCGCCCTCGGGGACCAGGTGGTGGTGAATACGCCGGTCCGCGAGGCCTGCAAGCAGTCGCCCACCCCACAACGTCCAGATCGATGGATGTGAGACCACCATGAGGTCTTTGGCGGGGAGCAGGTCACTCAACAGGCTGGTACTCGACAGCAGCCCACTGCCCACCATAATCGGATACCGACCATTGGCATGAGTGACCTCGAGGCGAGTCGGGTTCAAGACACTTTTCCGTTGGCCAGAAGCCAGGTTGTGATGTCTTCGACCATGCAAGCCACCTTGCGACGGCTGGTCCGCACGGTCAAGTCGGCCAGCGATTGGTATAGCGGCGCCCTGACCACCATCAGCTCCTCCAGCCTGCTTCGCGGATCCTCCGTCTGGAGCAGCGGCCGATGCGTGCTTCCGCGAGTCCTCCTCAGCTGCTGCTCGACGGTCGCCTCGAGGTACACGACGGTGCCACGCGAAGCGAGACGCTGACGCGTCCCGGCATCAAGAATAGCGCCCCCGCCGGTTGCCAACACCAGGCGCGGCAACATGGACACCTCCTCGATTACGCTCGCCTCACGATGCCGGAATCCGGCCTCGCCTTCCTTCTCGAAAATGTAGGGGATATCCACGCCCGTGCGCTTCTCGATGAGCTTGTCGCTGTCGAGGAAATCGAGGCCAAGCCTGGCAGCCAGCGCGCGCCCCACGGTGCTCTTGCCCGAACCCATCGGGCCGATCAGGAATACCCGTCCTGCCCGTTCGGGCCCACTCAGGGCAGTCTCGACACCGGAGGGCGTCACTCGATACTCGCGCCCTCGCGCAGGATCTTGGGCGTCACGAAGATCAGTAGCTCGTCCCGCGCGCTGATCCTGTTGTTGTTCCGGAACAGAATGCCTAGACCCGGCAGATCGCCGAAGAAAGGCACTTTGCTCGAGCTTTCCCGCTGCTCGGTTTCCATGATCCCGCCGAGCACGACCGTCTGGCCATCATTGACCAGAACCTGGGTGGTGATTTCCCGCGTATCGATCGAGGGCACGAAGCCGCCGGTGGCACTCGGCACCAGCTGACCCACGCTGTCCTTGTTCACCTCCAGGTCCAGGATCACGCGATTGTCCGGCGTTATCTGCGGAGTCACCTTCAGCGAGAGCACCGCCTCCTTGAACTGGGTCGCAGTCGCGCCACTCGAGGCGGACTCCTGATAGGGAATTTCCACGCCCTGCTTAATGGTCGCCTCGCTCTGGTTGGCAGTGATGACGCGCGGCGAGGAAACAATCTTGCCGGTTCCTTCAGCCTGCGCCGCCGAGAGTTCGAGGTCGATCAGGTAATCATCAAAGTCGAGAATCGCCAGCGCCAGACGCCCGGTCGGGTTTCCAGCCGGCAGATTGACGTTGTACCGGTCAAAATTACCAAAGGGGATCTGAACCGGGGAAGGCGAGCCCGAATCCGCGAGGTTTTCCAGAGCGCTACTCATGATCGAGTCGGAAGCGTTGGCTGAACCGCTGATGGCGAAAAAGTCTCCCACGTCGTCCGAGACCCGGTTGAAACCCCAGCGCACGCCGAGTTCGCGGGACAGGTCATCGCTGACGATGACAATCCTCGACTCAATCAGGACCTGACGCACCGGGATATCGAGAGCGGCCACCATCGACCGGATTGCCTCCAGCCGGTCAGCGGTGTCCTGCACGATCAAGGTGTTGGTGCGCTCATCCACGCTGACGTTGCCACGATCGGAGAGCAGCGACCCGCCACCCGCAGAGCTCAGAAGACCGGACAGGGTGCCGGCCTTCGCGTAATTCACCTGCAGGAATTCGGTCCGCAGCGGCACCAGTTCCTCGATGGCATTCAGGGCCTCGAGTTCGGCACGCTCGCGGGCTGCGAGCTCTGCCTGGGGGGCCACCAGGATGACGTTGTCCTTGGTGCGCATGCCCAGGCCGCGTGTGCGAAGCACGATGTCGAGCGCCTGATCCCAGGGCACGTTCTGCAGCCGCAAGGTCACCCGGCCGGACACCGAGTCACTCACCACGATGTTCTGGCCGCTGGTATCGGCCAGCAGCTGCAGGACAGCGCGCACGTCAATGTCCTGGAAGTTGAGCGTCAGCCTTTCGCCGGTGTAGACCTTCTCGGCCTCGGTTAACGCGGCCTGCTTGGGGCGCTCCTTCACCTCGACCACGTAGGTGTCATCGGTCTGGTAAGCAAGCTGCTCGAAGTCGCCCGAGGCAGCGATCCTGATCTGCGCACCTGCCGCGTTTCGCATTACCTCCACGGTCGACACCGGGGTCGCGAAATCCATCACGTCGTAGCGCTTGAGCAGGTCATCCGGCAGCTTCGCGCCAGCGAAGTCGACGATGACCGTGTTGCCTTCCTGGCGAAGGCTGGCAGGCTGGGACTTGTCTGAGAGCCTGACGATCACCCTGCCCGATCCATCAGGTGAACGTCGGAAGTCCACCCCCCGCACGCCGCGAGCAGCAGGCGCGGCGGGTTCCAACGCGGCCGGTTGAGCCACGGCCTGGGGCGCCGCCGCCGGAGGCGGTTCCTCACCCAACGTCACCAGTATGGAATTTCCCTGGGCTACGGCCGTGTACGGCTGCATCGCGTCCAGGTTGAACACGATCCGGGTCCGGCCGCCCGCCTGAGCCGCCACCACCGAATCGAGTCCGGCCGCGCCGACGTCCACCCTACGCTCGGCGAGCGCCAGCTCGACGTCGGCAAGATCGATGGCTAGCCTGGCCGGCTGGTCGATCGTGAAGCTGAGCGGAGCGGGCGCCGCTGCGGTCGTGTTGAGACGTACCTGCACGCTGGTTCCTGAGAGAGGCTTGACCTCCACGGACACCAGCCTGTTTGGCGCCTCTTGCGCCTGAACGAGCCCGGCGGTGCTGAACACCAGAAGGGCGGACAGAACAGACCCGCGCCAGAACCGGACATCGTTGCTCGCCTGGTCAGTGACAGCCATTAATACCTCTCCCCACTATAAGTCGCTGAGGGCCAACCCAGCCTGCCGTTCGACATAGCCGCCCAAGCCATCGGGAACTATTTCCACAACCCCGATGTTGGCCTCGTTGATCGATTCCACACGCCCGTCGTTCTGACCCAGGTGGTTACCGACCACTACCCTGTGAATGAGGCCGTCCTGGGTTCGAACCAGTCCATATTGAACGCTGCCGAGAGTGAGCGTCCCCACCATGCTGAGGGTATCGAGCGGAAACTGCTCAAGGTATTCACGCGGACGATCGCTGTCGGGCCTCAGTCCGCCGGCACCCTCCAGGTTCGTGCCCGGGGTGAACGGCGAACGCTCTCCGGCCATGGTGTACTCGACCGAGACGTAGGGTTTTACCTCCGGAAGCGGCTCGATCCGGCCACCCGGCCGCGCCTTCGCCCTCTCAATCTCACCCCGCAGGTCTGCCAGCGGATCCGCACATGCCGTGACCAGAACCGGAACCAGCAGCCACAGAATGGATCGGGCGAAGCTGTGGGCGCTATGCCTCGTCACGGCCCACCCCCTTCGCCCTCGTCGAGGTAACGATAGGTCTTTGCGGTGATATCCATGGTCATTGCAGTTTGGGATCTGTCTGCACCCCGACCAACGGGCTGGCCCTGCAATTGCACATCATGAATCGTGACGATACGAGGCAGCGCTGCAACCGCCTCCACGAACTTGCCGAATTCGTGATAACCACCCGCCAGGCGAATCTTGATGGGCAATTCGGCATAGAAATCGCGTCTCACTTCGCCTTGCGGCTGGAAGAGCTTCTCCTCCAAACCGGAGGCCAGGCCCGCCTGGGAGATGTCGACCAACAAGCTCGGGACTTCCGTCTGCCCGGGCAGTTGCCGAAGCATGGCACCGAAGCTGCGCTCAATCTCGACCAGCTGCTGGCGATAAGCCTCCAGGTTGGCCGCCTTGCGCTGCTTGGTGTCGAAGGTATTCCATAGCTCGACCTGTTCGGCCTCCGCCGTCTCCAGCTCCGGCAGGTTGCCCTTGTAGACGAACTGCCAGACCATGAGCCAGACCACGACCACGAACAGCAAGGCAATGGCAAGGACACGAAACAGCAGGGGCCAGCGACCCACATCACGGAAGTCGAGATCACGCAACTCGCTGATGAACTGGTTCAGGGCGTTCACTGCGAATCTCCCCCTTCGGCGGACGTGCGCAAGCTTGCCGACAGGCTGAAGCTTGAGCCCTCCCCACGGCCCGTTTCGATGACCTTGAGACCGGGATCAGCCAGCACTTCCGAAGAGTCGATGTTGCGCATGAAAGCCGAGACGCGAGTGCTGGACTGGGCAATGCCGGTGAATTCCAGCTTGCGACCTGCTTGGCTCATCCGGGAGAGATAAACCCCGTCAGGCAGCGTCCTCACTACGTCATCGAACAGTCTCACGACCTCAGGTCTGCTCTTCTGCAAGGTCTCGATAATTTCCATGCGTGCGACCAGATTGGCCTTTTCCTGCTCGAGCTGCAGGATTTCCTCGATCTGCTTGTCGAGGGTGGCGATTTCAGAGCGCAACAGGTCGTTCCTGGCCACCTGATCATCAATCAGACCAGAGACCCACAGGCGAGCCAGCAACGCCACCAGGGCGGCCAAGACCACCGCAGCACCCAGGCCGGCAACAAAGTCTCTCTGCCGGCGGCGGCGTAACTCGGCACGCCACGGAAGGAGGTTAATATTTGGCATTGTCGTCGAAACTCCGCAATGCCAATCCACAGGCGACGAGCAGGGCCGTCGCATCGCGGTGTACGCCGAGCGATTTGGCCTTGGTCGAGATTCTCATCTTACCCAGCGGGTCACCCTTTTCAGCCGGGATTCCAACCCGGCTGCCGATGACGTCGGACACACCCGGGATGTTTGCACAACCGCCGCAGATCAGGATCTGCTCGGGCTGTGTGCGGTTGCTGCCGGAAGCCAGGTAGAACTGCAGGGAGCGGCTTACTTGCTGCGACATGTCGTCGATGAAGGGCTCGAGCAATTCCGGCTGGTAATTGGAGGGCAGGCCGCCCTCCTTCTTCGCCCGTCCCGCATCCTCCATCGACAGCCCGTAAGTGCGCATGATTTCCTCGGTCAGCTGCTGGCCGCCGAAGGGAAAGTCGCGGGTGTAAATTACGTGCATGTCGCGCAACACGCTGAAAGTCGTCGTGCTCGCCCCGAAATCGATGACTGCGATAGTGTGATCGACGCCCCCATCGGGCATCTGGTAGGACATCAGCTTGCAGGCGTTCTCGAGCGCGAAGGCCTCTACGTCCACCAACCTCGCCACCAGCCCTGCAGCGTTGACGGCCGCCACACGCTGTTCGACGTTTTCAGTGCGGGTGGCCACCAGCAGGATGTCCTGCACCTCCGGATCCCGCTCGGAGGGCCCCAGCACCTCGTAGTCGAAGCTGACCTCCTCCATCGGAAAGGGAATGTACTGATCGGCCTGCAGTTCAACCTGCTGCTCGAGGTCGTTGCCGGCAAGGTTGGCCGGCATCGGAATAGACTTGGTAATGGCGTTGTCGCCGCTAATGGCAACTGCACATTCCTTGGTGCTGACCCCGGCCCGCTTCACGGCCCGGCGGATGGCCTCGCCCACCGCATTGGCATCGACAATAGCCTTGTCGTTGACCGCGTTATGGGGCGTGGGCTCGGCAGCAAACGCCTCCACACGGTACTCTCCCCCAGACTCCGACAGCTCGATCAGCTTGATCGAGGAAGTCGTGATGTCCAGTCCGAGCAGCGGCTTCCTGCGGCTGGGGAGGAAATTGGGCAACTTCACTATTTTTCCAATTAAATCAGGGTTTTATGTTTTATAACGCAATCGTATCTCAGGTTTACGTCCTAACTATAATGCAACCCGTACACAATTTGAATGTGACCGCCTTCAAATTATCATCCGTCGCGTGAAACTAAGGCTTCCGAACTGGCTGTTGGCTCTCACCTGCGTGGTTGCGACCGGGCTGGGGTCAGTTTTGCTGGCCTTGATCGGCACTTTCTACTACCTCAAGCCTACGCTGCCGGATGTCGCCAGCATCCGTGACATCAAGCTGCAGGTTCCCCTCAGGATCTTCAGCCGTGACGGAGTCCTGATCGCCCAGATCGGGGAGCAAAGGCGCATCCCGGTCCGCTACGCCGACTTGCCGGACCGGGTCGTCCAGGCCTTTCTGGCCGCCGAGGATGACCGCTTTTTCGAACACCCAGGCATCGACTGGCAGGGAGTGACCCGTGCGGTGCTTTTCGCGCTGGGCATGCCGGGCCCAGGGGGGGGCGGCAGCACCCTGACCCAGCAGCTGGTCCGCACCACCCTGATCCAGAACGAACCCACCCTGCGCAGGAAAGCCCGCGAAATCTTCCTCGCGGTGACCCTCGAGGACGAACTGAGCAAGGAAGAGATCCTCGAGCTCTACCTGAATACGGTGTTCCTCGGGCAGCGCGCCTACGGCGTGGCGGCAGCAGCGGAAATCTATTTCGGCAAGGCCCTGCCCGAGCTGAGCATCGCCGAGGCGGCCCTGCTGGCAGGGATCCCCCAGCGGCCTTCGAGCTACAACCCTATCGCCAGTCGCGAACTCGCCCGGGGGCGCAGGGCCTATGTCCTTCGGCGCATGTACGAGCAGGGTTTCATCTCGGCAGACGAGCGGCGCCTGGCGCTGGCCGAGACGGTGTCCGGCGAGGTCTCGGGTCCAGCGTCTGCCCTCAACGCGCCCTACGTCGCTGAAATGGTCAGGCTGGAACTGCTGGAGCGCTATGGCGACGCCCTCTACACGGATGGTTTCGTGGCCTACGCCACCGTGGACAGCCGCCTGCAGTGGGCGGCAGACGTGGCGCTGCGCTCGGCCATGCTGGAATACGACCAACGACACGGTTACCGCGGTCCGCTGCGGAAGACCCAGCTATCGCCCGTGGAAACGCCGGATGAACTGGTGGGGCTACTGGAGGAGGTGCCAGCCTACGGGGGCCTGCTGCCAGCGGTAGTAGTCGCCGTGGACCCCCGCTCGGCGACGGTTGCCACCCGCCAGAGAGGCGTCCTGGAGTTGCCGCTGGAACAGGTCCGCTGGGCCCGCGCGGCGCTCGGCGGTGACCGTCTGGGGCCACCGATTGCGAGCGTTGCCGAGGTTCTGCAGCGTGGCGACCTGGTTTACGTCCTGCCCAAGGGCGACGGGCGGGCCTGGCTTGCGCAACTGCCGGAGGCCCAGGGGGCGATGGTCGCCTTGGACCCGGTGGATGGCGCAATTGTCGCCCTCTCCGGCGGCTTCGACTACTTCGCTTCGCAGTTCAACCGGGTGACCCAGGCGAGGCGCCAGGCAGGGTCCGGTTTCAAGCCATTCATCTACTCAGCCGCGATCGACCATGGCTTCACGCCCTCGTCGATCCTGCTGGACGCCCCGGTCGTTTACGAGGCGCCGGAGGGAGCGGACTTCGCCGACTGGCGCCCGGAAAACGACGACAGCAGGTTCTACGGCCCCATCCGGCTTAGGGATGCGCTGGCCCGCTCGCGCAACCTGATCTCGATCCGCCTGATGCGCGCCATGGGTTTCGCCGTGGCGCGCGAGCACGCCCTGCGCTTCGGCTTCGATCCCGAGTTTGTGGCCGAGGACCTGACCATTGCGCTGGGAACCGCCCAGGTGACGCCGCTGGAAATGGCGACCGGCTTTGCTGCCTTTGCCAACGGCGGGTTCGGCATCAAGCCCTACCTGGTTGAGCGGGTGCTGGATGCTGAAGGTTCGCTCCTGTGGGAAGCGACGCCGATGCTGGCCTGCGCCACCTGCCCCAAGGATGCCGGCGTGGGCGACGGCTCAGCGTACCCCCGCAGGCCGGAGGCGGTGACCCGTTGGTCGACCAGCATCGACGAGGTGGGTGGCAACCTGGAGCCGCCGGCGGACCAGCGGGCGCCGCGGGTCATCAGCGCGGCCAACGCCTTCATCGTTACTGACATGCTGCGGGACGTAGTCAGGGTGGGTACGGCACGGCGTGCCCTGGCCCTGGGCCGGACCGACCTCGCGGGCAAGACCGGCACCAGCAACGACGTCAGGGATGCCTGGTTTGCCGGCTTCAACCCCGAGCTGGTGGCGGTCAGCTGGGTCGGCTTCGACACCGAGCGGAGCCTGGGTGCGCAGGAGCAGGGCGGTCGCACGGCCCTGCCGATGTGGATCCACTTCATGCGTGAGGCCTTGCGCGACCAGCCGGAGCAGCGCTCGGCCATGCCCTCCGGCGTGGTGACCGCAAGGGTTTCCCGGGTCACTGGCCAGCCAACCCGCTGGAACGACCCGGATGCGGTGCTGGATTATTTCCTGGAGGGACAACTCGAACCTTCCACAGCAGCAGACCAGGTAACCCCGCCGGCCACGGTGCCGCGGCCACCGTCCAGCCAGGACCCCATTTTCTAGCGCCCATGCCCAGGCGATCAGTGCGCGGAGACATGATGCGTCAGGCGATCGCCGACGAGGCGGCACGGCTGATCGTGGAGCACGGACTGAGCGACTTTCACGCCGCCAAGCGCAAGGCCGCGGTCAGGTTCGGGGTAACCGACAAGGCGGTGCTCCCCGGCAACGTCGAAATCGAGGCGGCCATCGCCTCGCATCATCGCCTGTTCGGGGCCGATGACCATCAGCGAACGCTGCAGCGGCTTCGGGAGCAGGCCATCGAAGCCATGCAGTGGCTCGCGGGCTTCAATCCCAGGCTGGTGGGTCCCGTATTGTCCGGGCACGCGAGCGACCACAGCGGGGTCACCCTGCACCTGTTTGCGGAGTCCCCGGAGGCCGTCGCGCTCTGCCTGCTGGACCTCAGCATCCGTTACCAGCCAGTACAACGTCGCATGCGCTGGGGGCAAGGTGAACCCAAGGCCCTGCCTGCCTTCCTGTTCGGGGTCGATGACGCAGACTTCGAGGTCGTGGTCTTCCCTGTCGACGGCATCCGGGAGGCGCCGGCCAGCCCCGTTGACGGCCGCCCGATGAAGCGGGCTGCCCTGGCGGAGGTCGAGGCGCTGCTTACTTCCGCTTGACCATCTGCACGTATTCCCGGCGGGCCGGACCACGATACAGCTGGCGGGGACGCCCGATCTTCATCGCCGGGTCGGCGATCATCTCCAGCCAGTGCGACACCCAGCCGGCGGTGCGGGCGAGCGCGAACATGACCGTGAACATGGAGCGCGGGATGCCCAGCGCGCTGTAGATGATGCCGGAGTAGAAGTCCACGTTCGGGTAGAGCTTGCGGGAGACGAAGTATTCGTCCTGCAAGGCGATTTCCTCGAGCCGCAACGCAAGCTCGAACATGGGATCGTCGCTGCCTCCCAGCTGGCCAAGCACCTTGTGGCACATCTCGCGAATGATCGTTGCCCGCGGGTCGAAGTTCTTGTAGACCCGGTGACCGAAGCCCATCAGCCGAACGCCGGCGTCCTTGTCCTTGACCCGCTTGAGGAAGGTGGGCACGTTGCGAACGTCGCCGATGTCGGCCAGCATTTCCAGGACCGCCTCGTTCGCACCGCCGTGGGCTGGGCCCCACAAGGCCGACACACCGGCCGAGATCGCCGCATAGGGATTGCAGCCCGTGCTACCGGCGAGCCTGACGGTGGAGGTGCTGGCGTTCTGCTCATGGTCGGCGTGCAGGATGAACAAAAGGTCCAGTGCCTTGGCATGCAGGGGATCGACCTTGTAGTCCTCGCAGGGCACGGCGAAGAACATGTTCAGCATGTTGCTGGTGTAGTCGAGATCGTTGCGCGGGTAGACGAAAGGCTGACCCTGAGCGTGCTTGTACGCCGCTGCGGCGATGGTCGGGATCTTGGCAATGATCCGGTGGGCAAAAATCTCCCGGTGGCGCGGGTCGTAGATGTCGGTAGTGTCATGGTAGAAGGCGGCCATGGAGGCCACCACGGCCGAGACCATGGCCATGGGATGCGCATCATGATGAAAGCCACCAAACATCCTGAGCAGCGACTCATTCAGCATGGTGTGCCGGGTGATCGAGGCGGTGAAGGCCTTGAACTGGTCGGCGGTCGGCAGTTGCCCATTCAACAGCAGGCAGGCAACTTCCAGGTGCGAGCTGTGCTGGGCCAGTTGGTCGATCGGATAGCCCCGGTAGAGCAGCACCCCGGCGTCACCATCGATATAGGTAATGGCGCTCTCGCAAGCAGCCGTCGCCATGAAGCCCGGATCGAAGGTAAAGACTCCGTGATCACGATACAGCGAACCGAGTGGCAGCACCTCAGGGCCTTCGGACCCGGCGAGCGTCTCGATCTCGGTTGCCTTGCCCGTGCCTAGGTTGGTGATCTGGTACCTTGAATTGCTCATGCTTGCGCCACCCACTGAAAATAACTGGACATGACCCCGCGTAGCCGGGCGAGACTGTCATGATGCACCGCAAGAATCAATACCGAGGGGACGCCCGGCCCATTGGCGTTTACGTACACCTGCCCTGGTGTGTGCGCAAGTGCCCTTACTGCGACTTCAACTCACACGTTCGCAATGGGCGGCTCCCCGAGGAGGAATACGTCGAAGCGCTGCTACGTGATCTGGAGTCCGACCTCGAGCTGGTCGCAGGACGGCGAGTGACGAGCGTGTTTTTTGGTGGCGGCACACCAAGCCTGTTCAGCCCGAATTCCATCGGTCGCGTGATCGACTCCATTGCCGACACGCTGGGCTTTGAGGGTAGCCCGGAGGTCACCCTCGAGGCCAACCCCGGTGCGGTGGAGCGTGGCAGCTTCCGCGGATACGCCAAGGCCGGCGTCAACCGGATCTCGCTGGGCGTGCAGTCCTTCTCCCCCACCCAGCTGCAGACCCTGGGCAGGATCCACAGTCGGGACGAGGCGGTAACGGCGGCCCGCGAGGTTCGGGAAGCGGGCATCGACAACCTCAATCTGGACCTGATGTTCGCCTTGCCGGGCCAGGATCCGGTAGCTTGCCTCGACGACTTGCAACATGCGCTCGCGCTGGCTCCGACCCATCTCTCGCACTACCAGCTCACGCTCGAGCCGGGCACCCCTTTCTACCACCGTCCGCCCGCCCTGCCCGATGACGACTCCGCCTGGGAAATGCAGGCTCGGTGCCACGGGCTGCTGGAAGAGTCAGGGTTCGAACACTACGAAGTCTCCGCCTGGGCCCAACCCGGCCAGGCCTGCGTCCACAACCTTAACTACTGGAACTTCGGTGACTATCTCGGGATCGGCGCAGGCGCCCACGGCAAGCTCACCACCGCATCCGCCGTGCTGCGCACCGAAAAGCCGCGGCTGCCCGGGGAATTCATGGCACGGGCCGGGGATGGCGGAGCGCGGCGGGCCATCCCCGAGCATGAACTGCCGTTCGAATGGGCCCTGAATGCCCTCAGGTTACCGGGGGGCGCCAGCCTGGCGGAGTTCGAGGTCACTACCGGCCTGCCGCGGTGGGTGCTCGAGCAGGTCGTGGGAGACCTGAGCCGGCGCGGGTTACTGCTCACCGACGAAGAGCGACTGGTGCCTTCAGCACTGGGGTTGCGCTTCCTGAATGACGTGCAGGCGGCTTTTCTGGACGTCCGTTGTACACAGTGACCCGACTCCCACGCAGCGGCAGGGGGTTTGGTCATATTGTTGTCACACGGCATGAGATTTACTGTTTTAAGTTGTTGGTTTAATTGATTTTAATGTCTTGGTCAAAATTTAGCCAAGGCGAAATTATGCGGTGATTTCCGGTGCAAAGCGCCCCCCCTGACCGCTTGATCCACATGTTTATCCACAGGATTTGTGGATAAGAAAAAACCTCGTTGCGGCATACACTTACGTGCCTGATCCAGAAACACCGTCGCGCCCTTGCCTGAGCCGGTCCGGCTCGCTACACTTCGCGCCCTTTTTTATGTTTTGGCCGCTGGCGGTGCCATCATGAAGGCTGACATCCACCCCAAGTACGAACCGATCAAGGTCACCTGCTCCTGCGGTAACCAGTTCCAGACCCGCTCGACGCTCGCAGCGGACCTCGACGTCGAGGTGTGCTCCCAGTGCCACCCGTTTTACACGGGCAAGCAGAAAATCGTCGACAGTGGCGGGCGCGTGGATCGCTTCCGCAAGCGCTACGGCCGCGCCTCCTGACGCGGAGCGCAACGCCAAGCTCCGCAAAAGGGCGCCCCACGGGCGCCCTTTTGTTTTTCGACTCAACTTTTGACGAGCGGCGCGGTCAGAGGCAGGGTATGCGCATGAACCTGCCGCTCCTGCAAATTCCAACTGGCTTGCTGCTCGCCGTATTGCTGGCTGCCTCACCCTTGGGTGCCGAGGCCGGCGGGGTCTCCAAATCCGAGATCAAGCGCGCCAAGCAGATGCACGTCCAGATCACCCAGTCGCAAGGGGTGTACCCGGATCCCGAGGTGAACGAATACGTCGACCGGATCGGCCGGAAGATGGCAGCGGTCAGCGAGATGCCGGATCTCGAGTGGAGCTTCACCGTTCTCGACACCAACGAGATCAACGCCTTCACCACCGGGGGAGGCTACGTGTACATCTCCCGCGGCTTGATGGCCTACCTCGACTCGGAGGCAGAACTGGCCGCCGTCCTCGGCCATGAGATCGGCCACGTCACGGGCAAGCATCCCTCCAGGCAGCAGACCCAGGGCACCATTGCCTCCATCGCGAGCGTGGCGGCCGCCGTGCTCACCGGACAATCCGCGCTCGGCGACCTCACCAACCTCGCCGGTACCGCCATCGTCCGTGGTTACGGGCGCGACATGGAACTGGAGGCCGACGACCTGGGCGCCCGTTACCTGGCCCGGGCTGGCTACGACCCACAAGCCATGATCCGGGTGGTGGCCACGCTCAAGGAACAGGAAATGTTCGAGAAGGACCGGGCGCGCGCTGAGGGCCGCCAGCCCCGGGTGTATCACGGCATCTTCTCAACCCACCCGGACAACGACACGCGACTGAAGGAGGTCATCGCGGCCGCCTCCAAGGAGTCCCGGGGAGCGGTCGGCGAGGCAGAAAATCGCGACGAATACCTGCGCACCATCAACGGCATGGCCTTCGCCTCCAGCCGCGCCCAGGGCATGGTCCGCGATAATCGCTTCTTTCACGCGAACTTCCAGATGACGATGGCCTTTCCCAAGGGCTGGAACATCGAAAACCGCAGCAACGAACTGGTTGCCGTCTCGCCGGACCGCAACCACCTGCTGCAGGTGACGGCACAGCCTCCGCCACCCGGGGTGACTTCGCCGCGGGACTTCGCCCGGCGGGCGCTCGCCAACAGTCGCCTCGAGGGCGCCGAGGAGTTCGAGGTCAACGGACTGAAGGCCTTCTCAGTCATCGTGCGGGGCGCACAGTCGCCGTTCGGCCCGCGCTCCAACGTCCGCTACGTGATCATCAGCCACCAGAACCTGATGTGGCTGGTGATGGGTGCCAGTCGATCCGACAAACCGGCGCCAGCCGGTGACCCGTTGTTCACCTCGACTGCGCGGACCTTTCGCCCGCTCAGAGCCAATGAATTCGCGCTGGCGGAGCCGTTCCGCATCCGTATGGTGAAGGTGCCGGAGGGTGAGACCATGACCTCCATCGCGGAGCGCTCACCGCTACCGAAGTACGCGCTCGAGGAACATCGCCTGCTGAACGGCCTTTATCCCGATGGGGAACCGCAGGCCGGGGAGTACATCAAGTTCATCCGCTGATTGTGGCCGTGGGCATCCCGGCCGCCAGCGCATCAAACGCCCTGGCACGGTGGCTGATCCGGTTCTTTTCAGCCGACGGCATCTCGGCCGCCGTGCGGGTATCTCCTGTCACGATAAACAGCGGGTCGTAGCCAAAACCTCCATCGCCGCGCGGCCTCAGGGCAATCCGCCCTTCCCAGCTGGCCTCACAGACCAGCGGTTCCGTGGTTCCCGGCCAAACCATCACCAGCGCGCAGTGGTAGCGCGCCCCTCGAAGATCCTCAGGGACACCGCTGAGCTCCTCGAGCAGACGCTGGATGTTGTCCTCGTCGCTACAACCCTCGCCCGCAAAGCGGGCAGAGTGAATGCCCGGCCTTCCTCCCAGGGCATCGACGACCAGTCCGGAATCGTCGGCGATGCAGGGCAGGCCCGTGGCGGCGAGGGCATAGCGTGCCTTGATCAGGGCGTTTTCGACGAAGCTGTTTCCGTCCTCGGGCGGTGTGACCAGACCGAACTGCGACTGCGACTCAACCTGCCAGCCCTTCGGCGCCAGCAAGGCCTGCAGCTCCCGGAGCTTGCCGGGGTTGCTGCTGGCCAGGACCACCCGAGAAATCAGGATGGCGTCCCCGCCAGGACCTCGCGCTGCAACCGACACAGGCGCTCGATGCCGAGCGAGGCAAGGTCCAGGAGCTGGTCCAGTTCCTCGCGCCGGAAAGCATGCCCCTCGGCCGTACCCTGCACCTCCACGAAGGCGCCACCCGAGTTCATGATCACATTCATGTCCGTCTCGGCCTCGGAGTCTTCGCGATAGTTCAGGTCGAGGACTGCCGTGCCACCGACAATACCGACAGACACGGCTGCGATCTGGCCATGCATGGGATTGCGCTCCAGGACGCGCCGCTCGCGCAGCCCCTCGATGGCATCGACCAGCGCCACATAGGCCCCGGTGATGGCGGCTGTCCGCGTTCCACCATCCGCCTGCAGCACGTCGCAGTCGAGGGTGACGGTCCGCTCGCCGAGCGAACGCAAGTCCACGCAGGCGCGCAGCGAGCGCCCGATCAGCCGCTGGATCTCCTGGGTGCGGCCGGTCTGGCGACCGCGGGCTGCCTCGCGCGCGCTACGGGAATGGGTCGAACGCGGCAGCATGCCGTATTCAGCCGTAATCCACCCCTGACCGGAATTGCGGAGAAAGGAAGGCACGCCATTCTCCACGGTGGCGGTGCACAGCACCCTGGTCTGCCCGAATTCCACCAGCACCGACCCCTCCGCATGGCTGGTGAAACCGCGCGTGAAGCGCACCTCGCGAAGCTCGTCAGCTCGCCGTCCATCATGTCTCATCGGTTCTCCTGATCACCCAGCCAGCGCAATGCGGCCAGCGTTGCATTGTCACTATATGGCGCCGAGGCGCGCACGGCCCTAGCCACCACGGCCTTGGCTGCCTCGACCACGCTTTTGTCCTCGGCCGTCAATGTCGCGGCAAGGTCATTGTCCCTCACGCCGGACCAGACACCGTCGGAGCAGAGCGCCAGCACATCGCCTGGCCGCAGTGCACGCCTGCCGGAAAGAAAGAACTCAGGCTGAAAGGGATCGCCGCCCACACAGCTATCGACGAAGTTACGCAGCGGATGGTTCAGCACCTCCTCCTCGGTGATGACTCCCTCTGCCAGCAACTGTTCGACCCGGGTGTGATCGCGAGTACGGGTCACCACCCGACCCTGCCGCAACTGATAGGCACGAGCGTCGCCAAGGTGAATCCAGTAGGCCGCACCCTGCTGGACGAGGCACAGGGCACAAGTCGCGCGCGGACGATATTGCATCGGCAATTCGAGGCCGGCAGCAACCACCGCCTCGTGCGCGAGTCCCAGGGTCCTGGCCAGGAACCCCAGCGGATCGAGCAGCGGATGACGTTCCGCCCTGAACGAGGCAAGCGCTACCTCACAACCCAATTCGGCGGCCCGACCGCCGTCAGCGTGGCCGCCCATGCCGTCGAACACAGCCAGCATGGCGGCATGGCGGCCCGTGACCACCACCGAGCGATCCTGGTTGTCTTCGCGATGACCAGCGTGGGTGACGTCGGCGACTTCGACTCGCAAGGCTGCTCCCTGTTATTCTGGCGGCGCATGTTAACCCAGGACCTGGTGGTCGGAACGTGATCCGCAGCATGACCGGCTTCGCCCGCGACGAACGGGTGTTGCCCCTGGGACTGATTGCCTGGGAGCTGCGCAGCGTCAACCATCGCTACCTGGAGATTTCCCTGCGCCTCCCCGAAGAAATGCGCAGCCTCGAGGGTGACCTGCGACAGGCGATCGGTGCGAAGCTGCGGCGCGGCAAGGTGGACGCCACGCTGGTGCTGAGGCCGGATGTTGCCCGCGAGATAGCCCTTGAGCTCGACGAACCGCTGCTCGACCGACTGGTAGAGCAGGTGGGCCGCGTGCGCCGCCGGACTGGCGACATCGCCAGCATCGACGCCATGGAGCTGCTGCGCTGGCCGGGCGTCGTGCGTGAGCCGGAGCGAGACCTTCGTCCGCTGCAGGAGGCCAGCGTTACCCTACTGGACAGCGCGCTCGAACAGCTTTGCGGCGCGCGGGCGGCGGAAGGTGCGCGACTCAGGGAGTTGATGGTCGCGCGTTGTCATGGCATCGGCGCCCTGGTCACCCAGGTCTCCGCACGCCTGCCGGAGGTGCGCGAGCGGATCCGCGTCCGGCTCATGGAAAAACTCTCGGTCATCGCCGCCTCGCCCAACCAGGAGCGCTTCGAGCAGGAGCTGGTGCTGGCCTTGCAACGGATGGACGTGGACGAGGAACTGGATCGACTGAAAGGACATCTGGACGAAGTACTGAGCGCACTCGATGGCGATGAAGCCGTTGGACGCAGGCTGGATTTCCTGATGCAGGAGCTGAACCGGGAAGCCAACACGCTCTCCTCCAAGTCACAGGACCTGGAAACAACGCGGGCGGCAGTCGAGATCAAGGTGCTGATCGAGCAGTTGCGGGAGCAGGTGCAGAATGTCGAATGAGGATACAGCGCGGGCATGAAGCTGTGCTTTCAACGTTGTCGCTATTGGCAGACGACAGCCGCTTGCCTGGCTGGGTGGCTGGCTGCAGGAGCAGCGGCATCCGCCTCGACCGCCGAGGTGCCGGCCACACCCACTAGCACGGCGGCAGTCCAGGTAGAAGGCCGGACCATAGTCCTGTTGCGTGGCTTTGCAGGGTACTCTGCCGATGCGCGGGCGTCCGAGGCCGAGGCTCGCATCATTGAATTTGCGAGCCACCGCGAGGCTCCGGTTGCCATCCTGAACCTCGCCGAGACCCCTTCGGGGACCGAAATCCGGGCCGGGTCCCAGATACTGTTCAGCGTAACCGACGCCGATGCTTCGCTGGAGGGCATCGACAGGGTCTCACTCGCTGCAACCGCCCTGCTTGCCACCGCGGACGCCGTGGGAACCTGGAGGGACAGGAGGTCCCTTAGCCGTCTGCTGAGGCACATAGCCTATGCCTTGGCTGCCTCGGCGGCGCTCGGCGTCGCCGTCTGGTTGCTGCTGGGCATTTTCCGAAGCCAACTCGCGGCGCTGCAGTCACGCGTTACAGGGCGAGTACCTTCCGTGCGAATCGGACACTTCCAGCTAGTCACGGCAGAGCGACTGGCTGACCTTCTCAAGGGCACGCTGAACCTGCTTTTCTGGGGCGTATTGGTTGTCCTGATCTATTTCTACCTGCAGTTCGTGCTGTCGCTGTTTCCCTGGACCGAGTCCATGGGCGCGGGCCTGTTGTCCCTGGTCACCGAACCGGTGAGCAGCATCGCGATGGCGCTGGTCGGAGCCCTGCCAAACCTGCTCTTTCTTGCGGTTCTCATCGTAGTGATTCGCTACGCGCTCAAGCTTGGCCGACTGTTGTTCGAAGCCCTCGAGTCCGGTTCGGTTCGCTTTGAGGGCTTCGACCCCGAGTGGGCCGTTCCCACCTACAAGCTGGCTCGGATCTTCGTCATCGCCTTTGGCGTCGTCATCGCCTATCCCTACATTCCCGGCTCTGACTCCGCAGCCTTCAAAGGCGTCTCGGTGCTTCTGGGAGTGATCTTTTCACTGGGCTCATCGTCGGTGATTGGCAACATCATCGCCGGGTACACCATGACCTACCGGCGCGCATTCCGGATGGGAGACCGCATCAGGGTCAACGACCTGGTGGGCGACGTGATCGATTCCAGGGTGCTGGTCACGGTCCTGCGGACCCCGAAGAACGAAACCGTGGTCGTACCAAATTCGCAGATCTTGAGCAATGCCGTAACCAACTACAGCACTCTGGCGCGCGAGCAGCGGTTGGTCTTGCACACCACCGTGGGCATCGGCTACGAAGTCCCGTGGCGGCAGGTGGAGGCCATGCTGTTGATGGCCGCCAACCGCACGGACGGCCTGCTGGCAGAACCGCCCCCCTTCGTCCTGAACCAGGGGCTCAGGGATTTCTGCGTTTTGTATGAGATCAACGCATACACCGCGGACGCGGGCAGCAGCCCGGCCATTTATTCAAGACTGCATGCAAACATCCTGGACGTGTTCAATGAATACGGGATCCAGATCATGACCCCTGCCTACATGGGGGATCCTGATGAACCCAAGCTGGTCAGGAAGGAGGACTGGCACATGCCGCCAGCGCCAGGGAAGCCGGGCGACGATTCCCAGCCATGACCAGGGCGGCGAGGGCCTTGGCCCTGCTGCTGATGCTGGCTGGGTGCGCGCAGGCTCCGGTCGCTCCAGACACCAAGATCAAGGCTCCGACACCCGGACCTGCCGAGACCACGCCAGAAACGGCTGGCGTGGCGGAAATCCCGGCAACGACCGCCCCCTCGGGGCTGTTTCCCTGGCACCTCAGGGAGTCGCTCATCGCCAGCGCTCGCCAGTGGAAGGGACAGGGACTGAGGCCGTTCGAGGTCAACGGTGAGCGCTTCACGGCCGACTGCAGCGGCTACGTACAGGCCGTCTATGCCGGCAGCGGCCTGCCCTTCCGGGAGCGCCTGACCGGGTTTCCCAGCAGCGAGGGGGGTGCCACTGCCTCGATCCATGGACTGGTCCAGGCGTCTGGTCATCTGTATCGAGACCCGTCCCTGGTCCTGCCCGGCGACCTGATCTTCTGGGACAACACCTACGACCGCAATCGTAATGGCAGGCTCGACGATCCCCTGACTCACGTGGCCATTGCGGAACGGGTAGACGCCGATGGCACCATCCATTACCTGCACCGCGGCAGCAGGGGCGTGACGGTCGGTTACCTGAACCTGGCTCGCCCGGAGCAGCACCGCGACGAGTCCGGCAAGCCGGTCAACAGCGGCGTACGACAGCGCCGGCCGGGTGACCCGCCGGGCACCCGTTACCTGGCTTCGCAGCTGTTCGTGGCCTTCGGCCGGTTCGACCCCGCACTCTGGACCCCGGGCAATTTCTCGGGAAACTGAGCAGCCCATCCGGCCTTAAGGCAAATACCTATTTCGCGACCCCCGTGCAGGCGGCAGGATGACGGCCGGTGCGAATGACGGGGGGTACCGCGTGAAAAGGTGGATGATCTTGGCGGCCTGCCTCGCCATGGCAGCCGGTGCGTCTGCGGCTCCCGGCGGCAAGGGCGGGGGCGGCAAGGGCGGCGGTGGGGGCGGCAGCACCGGCGGCGGGGGCGGCAAAACCACCCGCTATACGGTCTCGGTCACAGTCTCCGGCCCCGGCAGCGTCACCAGCTCACCGTCCGGAATTGCCTGCTCCTCGGGCACCTGCTCGGCGAAGTTTCCCTCCGGCACCAGCCTCACGCTCAGCGCCACTCCGGGGGCCGATGCCGACTTTACCGGCTGGAGCGGCGCCTCCTGCAGCGGTACAGGAGCCTGCACCTTCACCGTATCGTCCAACCAGAGCGTGACCGCCAGCTTCCAGGCTGCGCCGCCACCTCCCCCTCCACCCCCGACGGTCAACCTGCTGCGTGGCCCCTACCTGCAGAACGTCAGCACTACAGGCGTGACCTTCCGCTGGCGGACGGACGGGACGTCGGACAGCCGCGTCTGGCTCGGCAGCGCCCCGGGCAACCTCACGCTGGTAGCCACCGAGGCGACGGCGCGCACCAACCATGAAGTCAGGGTCACGGGCCTGCAGGCCGGCACCCGCTACTACTACGCCGTGGGTTCCGCGGCCGGCATGCTGGCCAGCGGTAGCGATCACTTCGTGGCCACGGCCCCGAGCACGGCAGACCCCACCCGGATCTGGGTGCTGGGCGATGCGGGCACGGCCTATACCGGACAGTACGACGTGCGGGACGCCTACTACGCCGCCACGGGTTCGGCCGCTACCGACCTGATCCTGCTGCTCGGCGACAACGCCTACGACAACGGCACGGATGCCGAATACCAGGCCAAGATGTTCAACGTCTACGATGCCATCCTGCGTAACGCTCCGGTGTGGTCGACGCTCGGCAACCACGACGGCTACAGTGCCTCGTCCGCTGCGCAAACGGGTCCTTACTACGACATCTTCAGCCTGCCGGGTGCCGGCGAGGGCGGCGGCGTACCGTCGGGCACCGAGGCGTACTACTCCTTCGACTGGGGCAACATTCACTTCGTCTCCCTCAATTCCTACGATGTTTCACGCTCGGTGTCAGGGGCCATGCTCAGCTGGCTGGAGGCCGACCTGCAGGCCAACGACAAGGACTGGCTGGTGGCTTTCTTTCACCACCCTCCCTACAGCAAGGGTTCGCATAACTCGGACACGGAGACTGCGATGGTGGAGATGCGCACCAACGCTCTGCCCATCCTGGAACGCCACGGCGTAGACCTGGTGCTGTCTGGCCACAGCCATTCCTACGAACGCTCGATGCTGATCGACGGCCATTACGGCACCTCGGGCACTTTCGGGCTCAGCCACCTGGTGGACGGCGGCGACGGCAATCCCGGCGGTGACGGCGCCTACGGCAAGGCAGATCTCGGCCCGCTGGCGAACTCGGGGGCGGTGTACGCGGTAGCGGGCGCCTCGGGAAAAATCTCCGGAGGAGCCTTGAACCACCCGGTGATGAAGGTCAACCTGAATGTGCTGGGTTCGATGGTGCTCGAGGTCAACGGCGCCCAGATGGATGCCATCTACCTCGACGACGCCGACCAGGTGCGGGACCGCTTCTCGCTCATCAAACAGCAGGCCGGCAACCTTGCACCCAGCGTATCACTGACCTCCCCGGTGACGGACAGCTCCTACGAGGCCCCTGCCAGCCTGCTGCTGGAGGCCAGCGCGAGCGATGCCGATGGCAGCGTCGCGCGGGTCGATTTCTATGCCAATTCAACGCTGCTGGGCAGCGATGCTGCAGCCCCGTACGCCCACTCATGGAGCGGGGTGGCAGCAGGCTCCTACACCCTGCGGGCCGTCGCCTACGACAACCTCGGCGCCGCCGGCCGATCGGAGGAGATCGCGGTAACGGTCACGCCCTTCGGTGGCGGGACCGTGGTCACCCTCAGGCAGGGCGTGAATGGCTATCAGGGCGCGACCGACACGACGCTTCGCAGCGACACGGCCACCACCAATTACGGCGCCGCCACCGACCTGCTGGTCGACGGTGAGCCGGACTACGCCACCCTGCTGCGCTGGGACCTGTCCTCGATCCCCGCTGGTGCCACGGTGCTGGAAGCCAAGCTGGTGCTGGAGGTCTTCGACCCAAGCGCCTCGGGCTACGAGTTGTATGCACTGGGCCGCGGCTTCGTGGAAAACGAGGCAACCTGGCAGCAGGCCGCGACCGGGCAGGCCTGGTCGGTACCGGGCGCGAACGGGGCGGCGGACCGCGACTCGGTGACGCTGGCGACGCTCACGCCGACCACCACGGGTACTTACACCCTCACCCTCAACCAGACCGGCGTGGCCTTGGTGCAGTCCTGGATAGACGATGCCACGGCCAATCACGGCCTGATCCTCTCCGACTACGGCAACATGGATGGCGCCGACATGTACTCCAGCGAGTACGGGACCGTCCAGTCTCGACCTGCGCTGGAGATCACCTATCGGTAGCGCTGCGGTGACGAGTCACTTGCGGATTTCGCCCCTTGCTGCGGCGCTGACCGCCGCCTCGCTGCTGGCCGTGCTGCTGATCGGCAGCGGACTTAAACTCGATGACCACTCGACTACGGGCAAGGGCCGCCAGCCGGCAGCAGCGGTCGGGAGCCCCACTATCCTGGTGGACAGCCGGCGCGAGCAGGCGAACGCTGGCGAGGGTCCGGTCCTGTCCGACATCGGAGCCATTCCCGACGATGCGCTGCGCCACGAGACGCTGCGCGAGCAGCTGCCGGTGGCACTGGCCAGGGACGCCCGCGCTGCCGAGGACTGGCTACGCTCGGTCTGGCCGGCCCTGGATGCCGAGGAAAGACTCATCGCGCTCAGGATCTGGACCACGCTGGATGCGACCACCGCCCATCGGCTCGCGGTTCAATTCGACCTCGAAAATCAGGGACTGGTCGACGCGGTCCTGGAAGCCTGGATGGCCATCGAACCGGAGCAGGCGGCTCTCGCAGCGGCCCGCGGTCCGACGCCCTCGCCCGCGACACTCGAGGAAATGTCGAGGCTGTGGAGCTACCGTGACCCAGCCGCCGCGCTGCGTTTCGCCAGCGGTTTCCCCGTCGAGTCGCTGCGCTCCGGCGCCATCGCCGCGGCCGTGACCACCTGGGCCGAGGCCGATGCACCGGCCGCCGCGCGGGCCGTCGAGTCCCTGCCCGCAGGACCGACCCGGCTGCCCCTGATCGGACGGGTGGCGGCGGCCTGGGCGCAACAGGATTCCGCGGCGGCAACGGCCTGGGCCCTGGGCATTGCCTCGCCGGATGAACAGCTGACTGCGCTCAGGACCATAGATCTGGAGGCCAGCGGGGGGTGAGTCGCGGCACAGCGAACTGCCTCATCCTGCTCGTGGCCTTCGCGCCCCTGGCCTCGCTGGCCCACGACGACCTGGAGCGACAGCTCGAGCGTCTCGATCAGGCCATCGAGGCCGCTCCACGGGAAGCGGAGCTTTACCTGCAGCGCGCGTCGGTGCACCACGCCCACCAGGACCCCGCCGAGGCACTGACTGACCTGGAGCGCGCGGAAAGGCTGGATCCCGACGCGGCCGGCCTTTGGCTGCTGCGGGGACGGGTGCTGCTCGAATCAGGACGGGCCGGCGAGGCAATCCCTGCGCTCCAGCGCTACCTCGACCTGCAGCCGGGCGATGGCCTGGCTTTGGCGCTGCGGGCCAGGGCCCGAAGCCAGACCGGCGATACGGCGGGCGCGGAAGCCGACTACGCGGCGGCGACTGCGTCGCTGGCGCGACCCGGGCCCGAACTGATCATGGAAAGGAGCCAGAACCTGCAGTCCGCCGGCCGGAGTCAGGAGGCGCTCGCCGTCCTTGACGAGGGTATCCGGAACCTGGGTGGGGCCGCGGCGCTGTGGGAAGCTGCCCTGGCGCTTGAGATCAAAATGGGCCGCTGGACCGCGGCGCTGGCGCGTTTCGAGGCGCCCCTGCAGCGGCCTGGTTCACGAGCCGCGTTGCTCGCTCGACGCGCTGAAGTCCTCGACCTGGCAGGCGAGCCGGAGGCGGCCAGCGAGGACCGTCGGCAGGCGCTTGCGGAACTCGACGCACTGCCTCTGTCCCGCCGCCAGT
>Ga0222714_10001384_pt1 | contig 27318 bp, 18 predicted proteins | sample C33_3DmetaG_FD_165048 | JGI IMG/M metagenome (GOLD analysis project Ga0222714, IMG submission 165048) | Estuarine water microbial communities from San Francisco Bay, California, United States - C33_3D | ecosystem: Environmental > Aquatic > Marine > Unclassified | place: USA: California...
GGTCGCGACGGCGGTGGAGGCGGCGGCGAGAGCCACGAACACCAGGAAAGCAAGGGCGAACGGGGTCAGTGAGGTGTCGATTCGACTCGCGACGACCCCACCGAGGATCGCTCCGCCGGCCATGCGGAGGCCGCCGGACAGTGACGAGGCCGTGCCGGCGATGTGGGGCACCGGTTCGAGGGCCTCGGCGTTCATGTTCGGCATGAGAAACATGAACTGGGCTAAGAGCAGGCCGAGGAGCGGCATGAACACCCAGAAGGTGGGCGTCCCTCCGGAGGCCAGTGTGACCGCCACCAAAAGGACCGAACCGGCGATGAGGCTGACGAGCATGGCGTTCATCACCGGGCGCACACCGAACCGGCCAACAACGCGGCCGTTCACGAGGGCCGCGACACCGAAACCAATGGCGATCACCCCGAACACCATCGGGAACGCGCTTCTCCGTCCGAAGATCTCGCTGACGATCAACTCGGCCGAGGCGAGATACATCGTGAACACGCTCTGGAGGAACACCGAGGCGATCGAGAACCACAGCGTGGAACGGGTGCGGGCGAACTCGGCGTAGGCGGAGGCGATGTCGGATCGGTCAAGTCGGCGTCGCCGTTCGGGTGGCAAGCTCTCGGGGAGTCGTCGCGTCCACGCTGCCATGGCGATCGCCCAAATGGCACAGGCCCAGAACACCGCGCGCCAGGGAAGGACCGCGACGATGCCGGCACCGACGGTTGGCGCGATCACCGGCACCAGCACGAACACCGCCATGATCTGCGACATGGCTCGGGCCATCTCGACCCCTTCGAAGAGGTCGCGGGCGACGGCCGTGGCGACCACCCGGGCTCCCGCGGCTCCGATCCCCCACACGAACCGGGCGACCAGCAGCAGCGGAAGGGTCGGTGCGAGCGCCGAGCCGACCGCGCCGAGGATGTACACGGCGACGCTCGCGTAGAGCACCGATTTACGCCCGAATCGGTCGGTGATCGGCCCGAAGAACAGCTGCGCCACGGCGAGCCCCATGAAGAACACGGTCACGACCCCGGCGACCTCGTTAGAGGTGGGGTCGAGTCCAAAGGTGACCCGCATCTCGTCGAAGGCCGAAAGCATCAAGTCGATCGCCATGGCCATGAGGGCCATGACCGCCGAGAGCATCGCCAAGGTCTCGTTGCGACCCGGGGCCGGCCGGCGGACTTCGCGGCCGACTCCGGTCCCAGTCGCGGTGAGGGGGGTCACGGGTCGACCCTAACGAGAGGGTGGCCCGCCGAGACGGCTCGGGCACTCGGCTGGCATCCTGTCGTGATGGCCGCCACCGACACCGATCTCCTCGCTTCCGATATCGCCTGGGACCTCGACCCGCTGCTCGACGGCGCCGACGGCCCGATGGTCCTCCTCGACCAGGCGGAGCGCATCGCCGAGACGCTGCGCGCGCATCGTGGGTCGATCGCCACGCTCGATGCGGACGGCCTGCTCGCGGTGATGACCGCCCTCGCCGAGTTGTCGTCGCTGGTGAGCCGCGCTGGGCACTACACCTCGCTGCGGTTCGCCGAGAACACCGGTGACGCCGAGGTGGCGGCGGCGATGCAGGCGGTGAATGAGCGCAGCACCGCGATCAGCACCTCGTTGATATTCATCGATCTCGAGTGGGCCGATACCGATGACGCCCACGCGGCGGCGGTGCTGGCCGACGAGCGGCTCGCGTTCTGCCGACACCATCTCGAGAACCTCCGTCGATATCGGCCGCACCAGCTGACCGAGCCCGAGGAGACGGTGCTCTCGGAGACGTCGCTAGCTGGCTCGTCGGCTTGGGTGCGCCTCTTTGAGGAGCAGACCTCGGCCATCGAGGTCGGACTGCCCGACGATCTCGGCGGTCGGGTGGGGTTGATGTCGGCGCTCGCCCATCTGCATCGTCCCGAGCCGGAGGTTCGCGAGTCGACGGCCGCCGCAGTCACCGCCGGGCTCGCGCCGGGTCTGCGCACCAGGGCCTTCATCTACAACACGCTGCTGCTCGACAAGTCCATCGATGACCGGCTGCGCGGCTATCCGTCGTGGATCACGAGCCGCAACATGGCGAACGAGGCGAGCGACGCGAGCGTGCAGGCCCTCATCGACGCCGTGGTCTCCCGCTACGACATCCCGCAGCGTTGGTACGCGCTGAAGGCCGAGATTCTCGGTGTCGACCGGTTGCGCGATTTCGACCGGATGGCCTCGGTGACCGCCGGTGGGTCAGCTGAGATTGGATGGGCGGAGGGCACGCGCATCGTCCGTGACGCCTACGCCTCGTTCTCCGATGAGTTGGCCGGCATCGTTGGGCGCTTCATCGACGAGCGTTGGATCGACGCGCCGGTGCGTCCCGGCAAGCGCGGCGGGGCGTTCTGCGCCTATGGGGTTCCCGAGCACCATCCCTATGTGTTGCTCAACTGGACGAGCACGGCGCGCGACGTGTCGACCTTGGCCCATGAGCTCGGTCACGGTGTCCACGGTTATCTCGCGCGTGAGCAAGGCATCTTCCATCAGTCGACGCCGCTCACACTCGCCGAGACGGCCTCGGTGTTCGGCGAGACGGTCACCAACAATCGGCTGCTCGATGCGCTCGACGATCCGAAGGATCGCTTCTCGCTGCTCGCGGCGACGCTGGAGGATTCGATCGCGACCGTCTTCCGTCAGGTCGCGATGAACCGGTTTGAGCACTCCTGCCACACCCATCGTCGCGAGGTGGGCGAGCTCTCGGTCGACCTGTTCGGCGAGTACTGGGCTGCGAGTCAGGAGGCGATGCTCGGCGACGCGGTCGAGGTCACCGATGGGTACCGCACCTGGTGGAGCTATGTGCCGCATTTCATCGCTACCCCGGGCTACGTCTACGCCTACGCCTACGGTCAGTTGCTCGCTCTGTCGGTGTACGCCCGCTATCGCGAGGCCAGCGACTCGTTTGTGCCCGCCTATCTGGACATGTTGCGCGCTGGGGGTTCGATGTCTCCGGAGTCGCTCACCTCGATCGTTGGCTGCGATCTCACCGATCCGGGCTTTTGGTCGGCCGGGCTCGACATCGTCGAAGGCCAGTTGGATGCCGCGGTCGACGCCGCTCGAGCCGCCGGTCGACTCTGACGGCGCGGTTCTTCGTCAGCGTCGGCGCGGCAGGGCGGTGAGCGTGGCCGTCGCGATGATGGTCATCGCCATGGCGAAGCCGATTCCGGCCCCGAAACCCGATCGGTCGATGATCGCCCCAGCCACGGGAGGGCCGATGAGCCCGCCGATGCCGGCCGCCGTGTAGGTCGCGCCGAGGATGGTGGCCATCCCGTCGGTACCGAAGAGTTGGGCGACGACGGCCGGTGAGAGCGCGATGAATCCGCCGTAGCCGACGCCCATCACGATCGTGTAGGCGACGAGCAGCCCGTAGCGCCCATCCGATGCCATCCAGATCAGATAGCTGACAGCCATCGTCGCGAAGCTGCCCTGCAGGAGTCGCGTCGGGCCGAGGCGGGCGCCGAGCGCTCCGAGACCGAGACGCCCGACGATCGACGCCGCCCCGATGAGGCCGACGAGGAGCGCGGCGCGGCCGGCCTCGACTCCCCGTTCGGTGGCGTACGACTTGATGAAGACGAACGGCACGAAGAGGGCGAGTGAGAGCGCGAGCGACCCGAGGTAGAGCACGACGAAGGGCCGTTGACGGGTGACGGCGCGGAGGTCGACGCGTCCTCCTGGCCCCTTCGACGGGGCTCTGACGGTGCCGAGGGTGGCGAGAGCCATCGCGAGCACTCCGCCGATCGCGAAGATGACGTATGACCTCCGCCATCCGTGGGCTTCGATGAGTTGGGCGGCGAGCGGGGCGCAGACGAGCGTGCCTGCGCCGATGCCGGCGACGGCGATACCGAGGGCGGTGGTGCGACGCTCCTCGAACCAGCCGCCGACCATCGCCACCATCGGCACATAGCCGCAGGCGACCGCCGTGCCGACTCCGAGGCCGTAAGTGACATAGCCGAGCCAGATCGATCCGACGGCCGAGGTGGCGAGCAGCCCGAGGCCGAGGCTGACCGTGCCGACGATCATCACCGGTCGAGGCCCGTAACGGTCGGCGAAGCGCCCGGAGATGACACCGCCGCCGAAGTAGAGGGCGGTCGTCACTGAGAACATGAGTGCCGTGAGGCCCCGCCCGGTGTCGAACTCCTCGGCCATCGAGTCGAAGAAGGCGCCGAATGAATAGGCCACACCGAACACGGTGAAGGTGGAGAGAAACGCGGCGGCAACGGTGCCCCAACGGCGGATCTCACCGATACCCGCCGGCTCACCTGATCGGTGCTCCCCCACAACGTCACATCAGAGCACGCTCGCGGCGTTGACTCTGGCACCGGGGTGGCATCGCGAAGGTCCGCCTGTAACACTTTGCATTGGCTGTGCGATCACCGTCCCGAACCCCGAAATTCCGGGGCCCGGAGGGAGAACGAGATGACAGGGTTCGAGAATCTTGACAGCAGCACATTCTCCCGTGCCCGCCCGCGGAGCGGCCGCACCCCGATGAGGTCGGCTCAGCGCCGCCGAGGCGTCGCTGTCACGGTCGTCGCCGCGATCTCAGTTGCCGTGCCGTTCGCCACCTCACCCACCGTGACGGCCAGCGACGACTTCGACTTCCGAGTCCTCGACGCCGACGGCAACGTCATCTCCGTTGATGGCTCACCCGAGGGTGACGTCGAGACCCCAACAGAGATCGGTCCCCCATCGCTTCCTTCGCTCGCCTCAACGGTCAATTCGGGCGTCTCGCGATACGTCCTCGTCGTCGCCGATGCCGACCCTGAGCACCTCGAGCTCACCCTCGCGGCGATCGTCAACGCCGGCGGCCTCATTGAGGCACGCCACGACTCGATCGGCTCGGCGTATGTGCTCATCACCGGCGATCAGGCATCCGACCTCGATGATCACCCGTGGATCGCCGCCGTCGATGTCAACCGTGGCGTCGGGCTGCTCGACGGTTCCCGTGTCGAGCGCGCCATCGCGGTCGGCGGTGACGTGGTGCCTGGGCGCTACATCGTTCGCCTGAGCGACTCAGCTACTCCGGCCCAGCGCGTGACCGTGGCCGTCGATCTCGCCGGCCGCGTGGTCGACACCTTCGATCAGGTCTTCGATGGCTGGGTGGTCGATCTCACTGAGGCTCAGGTCTCCGAGTTGAAGACCCGGCCCGGGGTGGCCGACATCGAACCCGACCGGATCATCACCCTCGACACGGTCACCGAATCCGTTCGACCGACAGCGACCCAAACCGGCGCGACGTGGGGTATCGATCGCATCGATCAGGTCGCGCTCCCCCTCGATGGTTCCTACACCGATCGCAGCAACGGCGCGGGTGTGACCGCCTACATCATCGACACCGGTGTCGCCGCCCACTCGGAGTTCGGCTCCCGACTCGCCTCCGGCATAGACGTCTACGACAACGACGCCGACGCAACCGACTGCCACGGTCACGGCACCCATGTTGCGGGCACCGTCGGCGGCACCACCTACGGCGTCGCTGATGCGACCACGATCGTGCCGGTCAAGGTGTTCGGCTGCAGCGGAAGCACCTCAACCGCGACCATCGTGGCCGGTATCAACTGGGTGCTCACCGAGCACACCTCCGGCGACCCGGCCGTTGCCAACCTCTCGCTCGGTGGTGGGCCGTCATCGTCGATGGACGCCGCGGTCCGGAGCCTCGTGGAGGCAGGGATCATCACCGCGGTCGCCGCCGGCAACTCGAGCAACAACGCCTGCTACTACAGCCCCGCCCGCGAGCCGAGCGTTATCACCGTCGGCTCCTCCACGAACACCGACACTCGTTCCGGGTTCTCCAACTACGGGTCGTGCCTCGACATCTTCGCGCCGGGCTCATCGATCACCTCGGCGTGGTACACGGGAGGCACCAACACCATCAGCGGCACCTCGATGGCATCCCCGCATGTCGCCGGCGCCGCCGCCGCCATTTGGGGAGCCGACACGACAGCGACCTACTCCGACGTCGAGAACGCGCTGCTCTCGTCGTTCACCGCGGGCCTCCTCACCGACCGGGGCCCCGACTCCCCCGACGCTCTCCTCTTCGTCAACCCCAACGACGGCGGCGACAGCGACGCGACCGCGCCAGATGCTCCAACCTCGGTCACCGCGACCCTGTCCGACACGTCGGCCACCATCGCGTGGACCGCCCCAGCTGATGACGGCGGCGCCACGATCACCCGCTACATGGCCTCCGCGGTCGAGGACGACTCGTTCACCTGCGTGTGGACCTCCGGTCCGCTCCAGTGCGACATCTCATCTCTTGCCCCTGGAACGTTCACGTTCGCGGTGACGGCCGCCAACTCGGCCGGGGTGTCCGCCGCCTCCGCGGCCAGCAACTCGCTAACCGTGTCGGCCGGCACCAACAACGACTTCTTCATCGCCTCCATGGAACTCACGGGCACCAGCGGCACCGCCAACGACACCAATGTCGGCGCGACCATGGAGAGCGGTGAACCGCCGATCGACACCGGCTCGGGTCGCGCGACCATCTGGTTCTCGTGGACCGCTCCCGACTCGGGGCGTCTGACCGTCGACACCTTCGGTTCGAGTTTCGACACCGTGTTGGCCGTGTACTCGGGTGCCTCGCTCCCGTCGCTCACCCGCCTCATCTACAACGATGACTCCCGCCAGACCGGCACGTACTTCCAGAGCACGGTCACCCTCGATGTCACCTCGGGCACCGAGTACCACTTCCGCGTCAACCAGTTCCGCTCCACCTCCACCGGTGGTTCGGTTGTCCTCAACTGGGAGTTCGCGACCGTCGGCGTGCCGGCCGCGCCAACCGATGTGGAGGGGCTGGCGGTCGCCGATGGTCAGGTGCAGGTGCGCTGGGCGGCGAGCGAGGCGGTTCCGGCCGTCACCTCATACACCGTCACCTCCGATCCCGCCGGCGGAACCTGCGGCTGGTCGTCCGGGCCGACGCTCTGCACGGTGACCGGGCTCACGGCTGGAGCGTCCTACACGTTCTCGGTGACGGCGACCAACAGCTCGGGCACCTCGTCGTCCTCCTCAGCGTCAGCGGCCGTGACCGCCTCGGGCACCTCGTCGGATCGCAGTTGGGTCAACTCCTGGGGACAGGACCGTGTTGATCAAGCGTCAACCTCCCTCGACGGCGTTCTCGCCACGCGCGCCGACACCTCAGTGTCGAATGGCGACGCCGATCGCGGATCCGGGTCGGTGATCTTCGTGGTCGACACCGGGGTCAGCGCACACGACGACTTCGGCGCGCGCCTCACCACCGGTCACGACATCGTCGACAGCGACAACGACGCCTCCGACTGCGAGGGGCATGGCACGCACGTCGCCTCCACCGCGGCCGGCACCAACTTCGGCATCGCGACCCGGGCGACGATCGTGCCGGTCCGTGTGCTCGACTGCTGGGGATCGGGCACCACTTCAGGTGTCGTGGAAGGTCTCGAATGGGTCGCCGACTACGACCTCGCCGGCAAGCAGGGCGTGGTCAACATGAGCCTCGGGGGTGGCACTTCCGCTGCGCTCGATGCGGCGGTTGAGAACCTGGTTGACGCTGGGATCGTCGTGGTGGTCGCGGCTGGCAACTCCAACGATGATGCCTGCTACTACAGCCCCGCTCGCGAAGCCACCGCGATCACCGTCGGAGCGACGTCGTCGGACGACCAGCGCTCCTACTTCTCCAATATCGGCTCCTGCGTCGACCTCTTCGCTCCGGGCTCATCGATTGAGGCAGCCTCGATCACTGGTCCAGCGGACACGATCACCCTCTCGGGCACCTCGATGGCTGCCCCGCATGTTGCTGGAGCGGCCGCACTCGTCCGCACCCAGTATCCGAACGCAAGCGCCCACGATGTCGCGGCGATCCTGATCGCCGATGGACGCACGGGCATCGTCAGCGACCGCGGCACGGATTCTCCCGACCGCTTCCTCAACGTCAAGACGACCATCTACGACCTCACCGCGGCTCCGGCGAGCAGCGTCACCGGTGTGACCGCGACTGCCGGCGTCAATGAGGTGACGGTGTCTTGGACGGTTGTCAGCCCGAGCGCTGCGCCGGCGGCGACTGCTCCTCCGGTAGGCACTTTCACGGTGACCGCTTCTCCGTCGGGTTCGTGCACCGCGCCGTACTACGAGTCGAGCTGCACCATTTCAGGGCTCTCGTCGGGCACCACGTACACGTTCTCTGTCGCCCCAACCGGCCTCGGGAAGACCGGTGTCGTCTCCGAATCCGCTACCGCCGTGCCTTCGGCCCCACCCAGCTCCGGCGGTGGTGGCGGCGGCGGGTCCGGTGGCGGCGGTGGCGGCGGTGGCGGTGGCGGTGGCGGCGGCGGTGGCGGTGGCGGGGGTGGCAGCTCCGGCGGGGGCGGGGGCAGCGACGACTCCCCGGTGTCGACGCTGCAGGCGATCGCTCCGAACCGTCTCTTCGACACCCGCACCGGCCAGGGTGGCATCGCCCCGGGCCGGATCGGCGACGGCCGCGTCCTCGAGATGCCCGTCCTCGGTCGCGGTGGCGTGCCCACCTCGGGTGTGGCCGCGGTCGCGCTCAACGTCACGGCCACCAACACCGGTGGTCCCGGCGGATGGGGGTATCTCACCGTCTACCCGTGCGACTCCGCGCCGCGGGGTTCAAGCCTCAACTTCACGGCCGGCCGCACGGTTGCCAACGCGGTCATCGCGCCGCTCTCGGCGGCGGGCACCATCTGCTTCTCGGTATTCGGTCAGGCTGACGTCATCGCCGATGTCAGCGGCGCGATCATGAGCGGCTCCGGTTTCGTTCCGACGGCTCCGACCCGGGTGGTTGACACTCGAGGGTCGGGCCCTATCGGCGGCGAGCGGGTGCTCGAGGTCGGTCTGCTCGGTGTCGCGGGTATACCCAATTCGGGAGTGGCCGCCGTGTCGATGAATGTCACGGTCACCAACACGCTGGTGGCCGGTTCCGGCTACGCGACGGTGTATCCGTGCGGTGCACGACCGAACGCGTCGAATCTGAACTTCGGCGACGGCCAGACGGTGGCCAACGCGGTGGTCACGCCGCTGTCGGCCTCCGGCACGGCGTGTGTCTACGTCTACGGATCGGCCGATGTGCTGATCGACGTCAACGGCGCGTTCCTCGGTGACTCCGGATTCGGTCCAACCGCTCCGACTCGCCTCGCCGACACGAGGTCGCCGGGTCGCTCCGGGCTCGCGGCGAACAGCATCGTCGAGGTGCAGGTGACCGGTCGGGCCGGCGTTCCAGCGGGCGCGTCGGTGGCGTCGCTCACGGTCACCGTCACCAACACCACGGCGGCTGGCGGCTACGCCACCGTGTATCCGTGCGGCACGCGGTATGAGGCGTCGAACCTGAACTTCTCCACCGGTGACACGGTCGCCAACGCGGTGATCGCGCCGCTGTCAGCCACGGGCACGGTCTGCGTGTTCGTCTACGGCCGCGCTGACGTGCTCGTCGATGTGAGCGGATATCTCCCCTGACGCTCAGCCATCTCCCTCCGGCCCAGCCGGTCCCGTTACGCCGCCCGCGAGGGCGGCGTAACACTTTTGGTGAGTCGTTCGATCACCGTGGTGATGACGACAACGAACATCACCGTGTGCCCGACGGGCCTGCCTCACGACAGACTCGGAGGCGATGACCACCTTGAGAGCGCGCTCGTTCGCCGTCTCGCGGAGCGAGGGCTGATGGCCGACCGCGTCTCGGTTCGCGCGCTGAAGCGAGGCGAGGCATCAGAGTGGTCGAAGTTCGTTGGGGATATCGGACCGAAGATCGTCGGTTACGCCCACCGCATGGGTTCCCGTGATCCCGATGAGGTGATGGGGGCGACCCTGGAGGCAGTGGCTCGGCGTATCGGCGAGTTCGAAGGTGGCGCGGGTGATCTGCGTTCGTTCGTCTTCTCGATCGCCCACGCGCGGATCGTCGATGACCTGCGTCGCAATACCCGTCGGAGCGAAGTGTCGATCGAGAACACCCTCGATCTCCTCGAGGCCGACGAGCCGAACGAGGAGACCTTCAGCGATCCGGATCTGCTCGGCGCCTTGGAGCGGCTCCCCGAGGAGCAGCACCGCATGCTCGAGCTTCGCTATGTGGTTGGGCTGTCGACCCGCGAGACAGCGAAAGCGATTGGTAAGTCCGAGGTGGCGACGCGCGTCGCCCTGTCGCGTGCGTTCGCGAAGTTGAAGGACCTGCTCTCGGAGGAGTTGCGGGCGGAGTCGTCGGAAGCGGAGGTGGCGTCATGATCTGGCCGTCAGATCGTCGTCTCGCCCTGCGGTTGGCCGACCTTCGAGCCACGGAGGTCGCGTTCGACGTCGACCAGGATCTGGTCGCTCGGCTCCGGTCTCTGGCGATCGCGAGTTCTGCTGACCCAACTCTTGTGAAGGGTCGCTGGAAGCGCCGTGTCGGTGCCGCGATCGGCGCGGTCGGTGTGTTCGGCTGGGCAGGAGCGGCCGCAGCCGGCGCCAGTGTTGGCCTCGTGTCGACGGGGTCGCTCCCCGATCCGATTCAGAACGTTGTCGCCGATGTGCTCGAGGTGGTCAACATTGAGGTGCCGCGACCGGTGTCGTCGGTGGAGATCGTTCCGGAGCCGGTTGAGGAGGTTCCCGTTGAGGAGACGCCTCCGGCCGAGCCACCGGTGATCGAACCGACTCCGACCACCGTGATCGAGCCGGACCAACCCGAGGAGGAACCGGTCGACGAGCCGGTCGAGGAGCCCATCGCTACCCCGACGACCACGCTTCCCGAGGAATCAGACGAGGGCGATCTCGACGCCGAGGAGTCACCCGGTCGTTCCGAGGAGGCTCCGGGGCAGACCGGTGCGACGCCGGGGCAGTCGGGGAACACGCCAGCGCAGGGAGCCGAGCCCCCAGGCCAGACGGGTAACACCCCCGGGCAGTCAGGAAGCGCTCCCGGCCAGTCAGGAAGCGCTCCCGGCCAGTCGGGCAGCAACGGTCAGGGCAACGGCAACAGCGACAACGCTCCTGGCCAGTCCGACAACAACGGCAACGGCAACAGCGACAACGCCCCCGGCCAAACCGACAACAACGGCAACGGCAACAGCGACAACGCCCCCGGCCAAACCGACAACAACGGCAACGGCAACAGCCAAGGCAACCCAAACCCCGGCACCCCGCCCGAACAATCAAACGGCAACGGGAATGGCAACGGTCAGAGCAACAGCCAGTCCGGCAACAACGGCAACGGACGCGGTGTCGCTGCCGACGAGGTCGACGTCACGCCTCCAGAAGCGGCACCTGCGACCGAAGACACCCCTGCATCCCCCAACCGGGGCAACAATGGAAACCGAGGCGGCCAGTCCGGCCGCTGAGGGAGCCACCATGCCACGACCAGCACGCAGGGAGATCCTCGATCGACTCGTCCGCGAGGGCCGGCTCGACCCGACGGAGGCCGAGTCGATCTCGCGCGCTCCTGGCCTGTCGTTCTCCATGTCCGAACTCGTCGGCTATCTGGGTGGCGTCATCGTGGTGGTCGGTCTCATCCGACTATTGGCCGCTGCCGAGGCTTCTCCGTCGGCCATCGCGATCATGCTGGTCGTGACTGGACTCGCCTCGGCACTGTCGACGCGGCGAATCGCCAGCGAGTCTCTCGCTCGCCAGCGGCTCGCTGAGGTGGTCGAGGTGGCCAGCGTGGCTCAGTTCGCTCTCGCAGCCGGGATCCTGCTTGACCAGCACGTGCTGAGCTCAACCGAGTTGTCGGTTGCTCTCGTCGCGACGGTGTCATTGGCGTGGGGCCTTGGGCGCCTCGGCACGCAGATCGCAGGCTGGCTCGTTACCTCCTCGGCCGCGCTGGTCGCGACGACTGCTTGGGTGGCGATGGTCGACCTCAGTGAGAGCGCTACCCCGCCCATCTTCCTGCTGGTGGCGTCCCTCCTCGCCGGCCTTGCTGCGCTTCGCCGCGATGAGCCGGGAGCGGTTGTGGCGCGGATCGCCGCTGCCGGCACGGTCGCGATCGTGTCCATGATCTGGTTCGGAACGCACGACGGTGTGCTTGCGGCGCTCCCGCTCGTGCTGATCGGTGTCGGGGTGTTCACTCTCGGTGCTTCTCAGCACTGGCTCGAGATCGTGATCGCTGGCGCGGTCATGGTGTTGATCGGTCTTATCGGTTGGGTTCTCGACAGCGGTTTAGGTGACGTGATGCAGGGCGTGGTGATCGTGCTCATCGGGGCGCTCTCGCTCGCCGCTGTGGTTTGGGTGACTCGCTCGTCACCGTTTGCCGATCAACGTTGAGCGTCTGGGAGGATCGGGGCATGGCTTCGTCACGGACTCTCTCGATCGCCTCGGTCAATGTGAACGGCATCCGCGCGGCGAAGCGCAACGGTATGGAGCCGTGGATCGCCGAACGGGCCGCCGACATCGTGACGATGCAGGAGGTTCGGGCGACTGACGACATTTTCGTGGAACATGTCGACGCGATGTTCGGAGCCGAGTGGCATCGAGTGCACGCCGAGAGCGAGGCGAAGGGTCGTGCCGGGGTTGCCGTCGCCTCGCACTTGCCGATCAGCTCGGGTCGGGTCGACATTGGCGGCAAGCACTCCCGCTACGACCGCTCGGGTCGGTGGGTAGAGGCCACGTTCGATCTCGACGGTGTCGACCAGCCGCTCACCGTCGTGTCGGCCTATGTGCATACGGGTGACGCTGACAGCGGCGAGAAGATGGAGGAGAAACTCGGCTTCTTCTCAGCGATGACCGATCGGATGACCAGGCTGCGTCGGCAGGGGCATCACGTGGTGGTGACCGGTGACTTCAACGTCGGCCACACCGAGCGCGACATCAAGAACTGGAAGGGGAACCGCAACAAGGCCGGCTTCCTCGAGGTGGAGCGCGCCTGGTTCGACCGCTGGTTCGACGAACTCGGTTGGGTGGATGTGGCGAGGACGCTCGCCGGTGACGTCGACGGGCCGTTCACTTGGTGGTCGTTCCGCGGGCAGGCGTTCGACAAGGACGTCGGCTGGCGCATCGATTATCAGATCGCGAGCCCCGACTGGGCGGAGCGAGCGGTGTCGTCGACGGTTGACCGGGCCCAGAGTTACGGCGAACGGTGGAGCGACCATGCTCCACTCGTCGTCGAGTATCGGCGCTGATCAGATCAACTCAAGCTCAGAGCCGTCGAACAACGGCGTCATCGCAAACGCCTCCACATCAGCATCGAGCTCCTCAATCGCCGGCGCCGTGAGATTCCCGGATGCCGCGTCGAGCACCACCGGCAGCAGATTGGCGTCGCTCGTCGAGTTGAGGAACAACTGAGGCCGCGACAGCACGTTGCGCACCGCACGGCCAATGGCCCCGTGATCGGTGAGCGGCTCATACCAAGAGAAGCGCGGCCCGTCATAGGACGCGTCCCACCGTCCCTTGGCGATCGACTTGATGGTCTGCACGACGACGTTGCGCTCAGCGCACAACCCAAGCAACTCATCGACGTCATCGCGATACGCCGGGTTGGCGAGCATCGTGTGGTTGAACGGGAACAGCACCGAATCGAAATCGAACTCGGCAAGGCTGCGCAGGTGCATCCGTGGGATGCGCACCCCGTGACCGGTCACCCCGATCCAGTCGACGAGCCCTTCATCGCGGGCGGCGGCGAGTGCCTCGACTGCTCCCCCGGGACGAAACGCGGTCTCCCATTCATCTTCCTCCACGAGGTTGTGCAACTGGATCAACTCGACGCGGTCGACTCCCATGCGCCGGAGCGAGTCCTCCAGCCCGGCCCGGGCCGCATCGCCGGTGCGCTCGCCGGTCTTGGTGGCGAGGAAGATGTCGGCTCGATGCTCGGCGAGCCACGGCTTCATCACGTCCTCGGCGTGGCCGTAGGAGTGGGCCGTGTCGTAGTGGTTCACACCAGCGGCCCGAGCGATCTCGAGGGTGTCGTAGGCGCGGCGCTCCGACATTTCCCCGAGGGCTGCCCCTCCAAAGATGACCCTCGACGAGAGGTGTCCGGTGCGGCCGAAAGCTGAGGTCGGGAGCATGCGTCGACCCTAGTGGTCAACGTCGCGAGCCTCGTCGGCGGCGAGTTCGTCACCGGCATCGAAGTCGTGTTCGAGTTGCCGGTAGACGGAGCGGCCAAGGAGGTGGGTACCAACCGGGCCGGTCACCAGTTGCAGCACCACCACCAAAAGGGCGGTGACGAGCGCCTCGACCGACCGAACCGAGAGCGAAACACCGATGGCGATCGCGAGAATGCCGAGCGTCGGAGCCTTGGCTGCCGAGTGCATCCGCGCGTAGATCGACCGGAAGCGCACCACCCCGATGCCGGCGAGCAGGATGAGTGCCGACCCGAACACGAGGAGCACCCCGGCGATGGTGTCGGTCATGCCCCCCTCCTCTCCACGTAGCGGGCGAGCACCCCGGTGCCGACGAAGGCGACGAGGGCCACCACGAGCACGGTGTCGAGACCGGCAACAGAGTCGTCGCTCGCCACCTCCACAAGGATTCCGCAGGTGATCACCATCAGCAGACCGTCGAGGGCGATCACCCGATCGGCGACCGTCGGACCGATGAACAGTCGGATCATGAAGCAGATTCCAGCGAGGGCGAGCAGCGCGAACGCCACGGTGATCATGAGCCACCTCGTATTTGGGCTCGAGCGGCACGCGAGCCGAACGCCTTCACCGACAGTTCCTCGAGGTGCAGCAACTCAGCCTTCACGCGTTCGATGTCGTCGAGGTGAAGCACATGCACGTACAGCACCGACGGCGTGCCCTTCGCTTCGATGGTCACCGTGCCCGGAGTCAACGTGATCACGTTCGCCACCACGGTCATCGCTAGATCTGACGAGGTGCGCAACGGCACAGCGACAATGCCGGTGTGGATGCGGTCGCGCCACGGCGTGATGATCTCCCAAGCGAGCACGAGGTTTGCCTGCACCAACTTCACCAGCACATACCCACCGAAATAGAGCAGGTGTGGCAGCGACACCCGCGGCCGCTCACCAAGCTCGGAACCGGCGCAATACGACTTCGGCAATCGCGACAGACCGAGCACCGCGACCGCGACGAGTGCGCCCGACACGACATTGGCCACGCTCAGGTCGTTCCAGAGCAGCAACCAGATGGCCACCAGCCAGATGCCGAGTCCCGACACCCCGCGCGCTCCGGTCAACTTCACGGGCGACCTCCGAGGACAGCATCGACATAGCGGGCCGGGTCCATAAGGTCAGCGGCGGCGCGCAGTGACAGTTCATGGAGCGGCCCCGCCCAAATCGAGAAGGCGAGCGACGCGGCAACGAGGCCACCGGTGGCGATCACCATCCACACCGGCGAGCCGAGCCGTCCTCCCACGAGCGGTGCGCGGGTCGGTTCGGAATCGCGCTCACCCCAGAACACCCCGGCCCAGATCTTCGTCATCGAGAACAGCGTGAACAGCCCAACAGCGAGGCTGACCGCGACGATCACCCAGCGGTCGGCATCGAGGCCCGCGTCGACGAGAGCGAATTTGGCGAGGAATCCGGAGAACGGCGGCAGGCCCGCGAGGCTGAGGGCCGGCACGGCGAACAGCGCCGCGATCACCGGCGCCGACCGAACAAGGCCGCCCATCTCGGAGAGTCGACTGGTGCCCGCTCGACGGTCGACGAGGCCAGCAACCAAGAAGAGCGTGGTCTTCACGATGATGTGGTGGATCACGTAGAACACGGCGGCGGCAATGCCGGCCACGGTGAGCAAGCCGAGCCCGAGGATCATGTAGCCGATCTGGCTGATGATGTGGAAGGCGAGTATGCGCTTCATGTCGTCCTGGGCGATCGCGCCGAGCACGCCGACCACCATGGTCGACCCGGCCACCCACAGCAGCGTGGTGCCGAGCCACTCGGGGGTGTCGAACATGAGCAGTTGAGTGCGGATGATCGCGTAAACACCGACCTTCGTGAGGAGTCCAGCGAAGATCGCGGTGACCGGCCCGGGCGCGGTCGGATAGCTGTCGGGCAGCCAGAAGAACAACGGGAACAACCCGGCTTTGATGCCAAACACCACGAGGAGCATCACCGAGAACGCTGCTCGCAGCCCCGGGTCAACCTCGGCGAGGCGCACCGAGAGATCAGCCATGTTGACGGTCCCGGTAGAGGCGTAGAGCAGGGCGAGCACCGAGATGAACAGCGTCGACGCGACGAGGGAGATCACCACATAGGTCATGCCGGAGCGCACCTGATCGGGACGTCCGCCGAGGGTGATCAGCACGTAACTCGCCGCGAGCATCATCTCGAACGCGACGAACAGGTTGAACAGATCACCGGTGATAAAACTCGCCGACACACCGGCGGCGAGCACCAAATAGAGCGGGTGGAAACTCACCCGCTCCTGATCTTGACTGCCCTGACCAACGGCGTAGATCATGACGGCGAGCAGCACGATCGTTGAGACGACGAGCATGATCCCGGCGAGGCGGTCGACGACAAGGGCGATGCCGAGTGGGGCGCTCCACCCGCCGGCCACCTGCACCACATGACCCTCGCGGTCGGCTTCGACGAGCAACGCCACCGAAACCACCGCCATGGCGGCGAGCACCGCGAGGCTGATGGCGCGCTGAGCGACCCGCGACCGACCGAGCACCACGCTGAGGGCGGCGCCGAACAACGGCAGCACGATCGGCAGAGGAACGAGCGACGCGGTGCTCACATCTCCCCGATCTCTGAGGTGGTGGGTTCGCCATCGTCAACGGGACCCTCGGGGCCGTCGGCCTCACGGCGCGCGACCATCGTGTCCTCGATGTCGTTCTCGACGGCGTCGTCGGTGGTGATCTGCCAACTCCGGTAGCCGAGGGCAAGCAGGAACGCCGTCACACCGAAGGTGATGACGATCGCGGTGAGCGCGAGTGCCTGCGGCAACGGATCCGACAGCGAGTCGATCGGATCGGCTCCAATCAGCGGTGGGCGTCCAGCAGGGCCACCGGCGGTGATGAGCAGCAGGTTCGCGCCGTGGCCGAGCAGCCCGATTCCGATCACGATGCGTGTCAGGCGTCGCTGCATGAGCAGCCAGGATCCGCAGGCGAAGAGCACCGCGGTGACGAGGGCAAGCACGATGCTCATGAGGTCACCACTGCTCTCGAACCGGCGCTGTCCTCGCTGTCCTCCGGGTCGTCGCCGAACGCCTCATAGGCCATCAGCACGAGCCCGATCACCACCAAGAAGACACCGATGTCGAACGGCAGCGCCGAGGTGGTCTTGATCTTCCCGAGGAGCGGCAGCTCAGCCTCGAAGAGGGCATGTTCGAGTACCGCTCCGCCGAGCAGGATCGGGACGATGGCGGTGACAACGGCGATCAACAGCCCACCGCCGAGAACGGTCCACGGCCGCACCGGCAGCAGACGCCTCACCGCCGGATTACCGCCGGCGATATAGAGAAGGCTGATCGCAGCCCCGGCGGTGAGACCGCCGACGAACCCGCCTCCGGGCTGGTTGTGGCCGGCGAACAGGAAATAGATCGAGAGCGCGAGGATCGAGGCGAACAGCACCCGTGCGGAGGCGTCAACCACCGGCGAGGGCACGAGCGAGGTGGTTTCGAGACGCTTGCGGTGCACGGTGCGCGCAAGCGCCACCACGCCGAGTCCGGCCACGAGCAGCACTGTGATCTCGCCGAGGGTGTCGAGGCCGCGGAAGTCAACGAGGATCACGTTGACGACGTTCGCCCCCTTGCCGTCGGGCACCGATCGCTCGAGCATCTCAGCCGAGATCGAGGCCTGGTCCACATCGGCTCGCGACTGCGAGGCGGCGAGGGAGAACACGAACACCGACACCCCAACGGCAGCGGCGACGACGATGCGCACCGGGGCGATGACCGCGGCCGACCGGTCGGTAAACGTGCGCGGCAACACCTGCAGCACCAGCACGAACAGCACGGTGGCCAACGTCTCGATCGCGAACTGGGTGAGAGCGAGGTCGGGTGCCCCCTGCACCACATACAGCCCGGCCATGCCGTAGCCGGCGGCGCCAAGCATGAGCGCGGCGGCGATGCGCCGGTGGACGATCGTGGAGCCGACCGCGGCGGCGACGATGAGCGCGGCGAGTGGGATGTGCAGCCAGGTGTCGGCGAACACCGGCAGCTCATCGAGGCCGGTGGCTGCCGGGACGATCGGCGCGAGCGCCGACACACCCAGGATGACCATGAGGTAGATCGGCAGCGAGCCGTTCTGCACGATGCGAGTGGTTCGCTTGGCAGCGCGGAGCACCGACTGCAACAGCACCCAGAACGACCGATCGGCCGTTGGGAGTTTCGCGACCGGTCGATGGAACGCGGTCTGCGCCGCTTCCACTCGACGCCCAGCGAGTGCGGCGACGACGCCGACCGCGATGACGATCACCGACAGCGCGAGCGCTGAGTTGAACCCGGCCCACAGCACCACCGCTTTCGGTTTCGCCTCCGGGTGAAGCGAGCGGGTCGCTTCGGCGACGAGCGAGTCGACAAGCACTGGGGCGAGCCCGGCGGCAAGGGAGAACACGGCGAGGATGAGCCCCGGTGCGGTGAACGCCCGGCTCGGCACAGCCACTTCGGGTCCGACGAGTGGATGCTCGGCGTCGACGGCGGATTCGTCGGTGAGGCGGCCAAACATGCCGAGCACGAACCGCGCCGAGTACGAGAAGGTCAACACCGATCCAACGACGATCGCGGCGACCACCCACCATGCTCCGATGAAGTGACCGTCGATCGCTGAGAGCAGCGCTTTCTCCTTGGCGATGAAGCCGAGCAGTGGCGGCACCCCGGCCATCGAGGCCGCGGCGAGCACTGCAGTCACTTTCACGCTCCCCCATCCCGGTCCGAATCCGGCGAGTCGTCGGATGTCACGGGTGTGGGTTTGGTGGTCGATGACGCCGACCACCATGAACAGCGCCGCCTTGAACGCACCGTGGGCGAGCAACACCACAACGGCGGCTTGGGCGAGCCCGTAGGTGCCCGCGCCGACGAGGATCATCATGAAGCCGAGCTGGCTGACGGTGCCGTGGGCGAGGAGTACTTTTAGATCGACTTGGCGAAGCGCTCGCCATCCGCCGACGATCATCGTGACCGACCCGACCACCAGCACGACGGGTCGCCATCCGGCGGTGGCGGCGAACACGGGAGCGAGTCGCGCCACGAGGTAGACGCCGGCTTTCACCATCGTGGCCGCGTGCAGATAGGTGCTGATCGGTGTCGGCGCCACCATGGCGCCGGGCAACCAGGACGAGAACGGCCATTGGGCCGATTTCGTGAACGCGCCGATCAACACGAGCATCAGCGCGGTGGTCGACACCGCTCCGGCTGGCGGTGACGCGACGAGCTCCGACAGCCGGTAGGTGCCAGCGCTCTGGCCGAGCAGCACCAGCCCAGCCAACATGACCAGTCCGCCCGATCCAGTGATGAGGAGCGCTTGCAGGCCGGCGTCGCGCGCCCGCGGGTTGGTGTCGTCGTTACCGATCAACAGATACGACGTCACCGAGGTGAGTTCCCAGAAGACGAACAGCGACAGCAGGTGATCGCTCAGCACAAGACCGCTCATCGATCCGGCGAAGATCGTCATCAACCCGGCGAGGCGACCGACCCCTGCTTTGCCCGCGCCGAAGTAGCCGAGGGCGTAAGCGCACACCGCGAGCCCGATCACCGACACGAGCAGCAACATCACGGCGGAGAAGGCATCGGCGCGCAGTTCAAGAGCGAGATCGAGACCGCTGACCCAACCGATCGACGAGGTCACCGGGTCGCCATCGACGATGCCGCCGAGTTGGGGAATCAGCCAGGCCAGCGTCGCCGCCGGGGCGATCGCGGCCACCGCGAACGCGCGGCGACCGAGACGGTCGCCGAGGGCGACGACGACGGCGCCGAGCACGACGTGGAGGATGAGCAGGGGGAACATGTTGTGAGTGCCGACCCGACTTCCCGGCGCGCCTGAGTACCCCTCAGGCTAGGTGGCCGGCGCGAGGTCCGTCGTGACCTGCCCGGAGTTCACAGGGCGTTCACAGCGACCAGGTGGTCGATGATCGCCGGCACAGCCTCGGCGAGGTGACGGGAGGCGGCCGAGAGATTCGCGAGGAACTGCTCGGCGGTAGGCGCTGGATCGTCGACGAGATCGGTGATCGTCTTCACCGCTACGAACGGCACTCCGTGAAGTGAGCACACGCCGGCCACTGCGGCGGCCTCCATCTCCTTCACCTCGCCGCCGAGGTCGAGAATCATCTCGCGATCGGTGTGGCTCTCGTCGAGGGAGTTCCCCGTAGTCACGATGCCGAGACGACCACCGAGGGCTTCGGCGAGCGCCGGGGCTCCTTCCCACACGGGATGCGATCCGATGCCGTACTCGCGCATTCCGTCGAGGTCGATGCGACGGTCGTGGTGGACGACATGGGGCCACGACACGTAGAGGTCTCCGACTCGAGCCTCGGCGCGACTCCAACCGCCAGCGGTCCCAGCGGAGATCACGATCGACGGCGCGAACCGACCCATGACCTCATGGGTGTTGAGCGCCGCGGCCTCGGTGCCGATCGAGTCGACTCCAGTTGTCGGGTCGACACCGTTCACCGCGACCACGACTCGCAGTCCGGCCCGCTCGGCGACGTGCCATTCGAACGTGAGCGGCGCGGGCTCCATCACCGGGTCGGCGCCGAGAGCGGCGAGCACTCCGGCAGCCTCCGCTCGCATCGCCATCACGATGGCGACGGTCGGCTGCTGGGCGTCGTTGGGGTGACTCACCGCGGCGGTAGCACCATGACCGCGACCGACATCTGCGCGTCCGACAACACCCGCCGCGCGGTCTGTCCTAGGAAGGCGGCCCCGCCGATGTCTTGGCCTTCAACGCCGAGCAGTACGAGGTCGCACCAATTGGTGGAGGCGGCGTCGAGGATCGCTTCGGCGCGCGACTGGTGGGTGGAGAAGATCCGCTCGCAACGCACCCCGCTCTCGGCGGCAAGCGCCTCGGTGGTCTCGATGAGTTGCTGGCCAACTGGGTCGGCGTAGGACCCGACGATGCGCTCATGGGTGCGCAGCGCGGTGCGAACGAACCGGCGAACGGGTGTCGCCCCTTCGTTGGGGTTGACGTGGAGCAGCTTCACGATCGCGCCCGTCTCCGCGGCGTAGGCGATGGCGATCTCAGCGGCGGCGCGTGAGGGTTTCGTGGCCGACACGGGAAGCAGGATGCGACGGAACCCGCCGGGAGGGTCGTGCTCGACATGGGTGGTGGTCGGCCGCACCAGCAGCACCGGCACATCGCGTTGGGAGAGGATCGAGGCGGTCAACTCGTCGGTGTCGGGCCATTTGGTCCGCGGTGAGACGGCGGCGACCACGAGGTCGTAGCCGAGTTGGAGTTGGTTGGTCACCTCAGCCAGCGGATCACCGGCGACGGATTTCCGATCGATGCTGCGTTCGCCGAGGGAGGCCGTGCAGCGGTCTCCGCGATCGCCATCACCGTCAACGAGGTCGGTCTCGACGAGAGTGACCGACATTTCCGGTGGGAACGAGCGACCAATGAGTGATGCGACCGCATCGCAGGCGCTCGCGTCGTTCACCGGGAGCAACAGATGCCCGGGGCGCACCACGATGTTCCCGGCGAGTTGTTCCTCGCGCTTCAGTCGGGCTTGTTCCTCTGGCGAGCCCGCCCATCCACTCACCAGTGCGCGAAGCGCCGGGGGCGCGACGACCGACGTGGCGATCGCCATGACCACGGTGATGACATACGAGGAGGCGTTGAACACGCCGAGGTCGAGACCGACGGTCGCGATGATGATGCCGAGGGCGCCGCGGGCGTTGAGCGCCATGCCGAGGGCGAATCCCTCCCGATGCTCAAGTCCGGCCATGCGCGCGCCGATCCACGAGCCACCGAACTTCGACACCGAGGCGAGCAAGGTGAGCAGGAACGCCCAGAACAGCACGGTCGAGTCGGCGAGCAGGGCGACATCGACACGAAGGCCGGCGGTGGCGAAGAACACCGGGGCGAGCAGCGAGGAGGTGACGGTTTCGATCTGCTCTTCGACGTCGTGGCGGGTGTAGCGGGAGCGACCGAGGAGGATGCCGGCTACGAAGGCGCCGAGCACCGCTTCAACGCCGAGCGCCTGGGTGATCGCGCCGAGCCCGACCGAGATGACGATCGCCATGGTCAGCCAGCCCGCGGTGCCAACCGAGGTTCGCCGCATGGCGAGCAGCACACGGTCAACGATGCGCTGTCCCAGGGCGACGGCGATCGCAAGGAACACGAGGAGGCCGACGAGGGTGGTGAGGAAGTCGCCGAGTTCGAACTGGCCGGTCGAGACCAGTCCGGCGATGAGTCCAAGGAGGATCCAGCCGACCACGTCGTTCGCCATTCCGGCGGCGATCGTCAACTGGCCGAAGTTGCGTCGCAGCAGGCGGAGGTCGGCGAGGATGGTCGCGATTACCGGCAACGACGAGATGGTGAGCGCGGTCGCGAGGAAGAGCGCGAAGATCACGCGGTCCTCGCCAACGGTGAGGAATGCGTCCGGGATGATGACCCCGCCGGCGACTCCGAAAGCGAACGGCACCACCAGGCTGCCGACGGTGACCCACAGCACGGCGCGCCCGAGACGGCCGATGAGGGTGAGATCGGTCTCGAATCCGGTGGTGACCAGCAACAACATGACGCCGAGCCAGCCAACGGTGAACAGCATTCCCGACTGCACGCTGTCTGCGGGGAACAACCAGTTGAAGGCGTCGGGGGCGGCACGACCAAGCACGGAGGGGCCGAGGACGACACCGGCCGCGAGTTCGCCGACGACCGCGGGTTGTCCGAGGCGTTTGCACGCCTGGCCGAGCAGTCGAGCCAACGCGAGCAGCACGGCCAACTGGACCAGGAACACCAACACCTGATGTTCAGATGGAGGTACGAAGTTCATGATCGGAAAACGTGAGACTAGTTGAGGTCACCGTCGTGATCAGCCGATACGACGACCGGTCACCGGTTCGTTTCAGCGGATCATCCGACCGCAACTAGCGTCATTTGTTCGACCCCCGGGAGCATCGTGAACCCCCAAGAGATCCGTCAGCACCTCGAAGAACTCGCATCCAACCTGCACTGGACCTGGGATCACCGGGCTCGTTCGGTGCTCGATCGCATCGCGACCGCGAGCCCCGCTGTGCATCCAACGATCGCCGTTGAGGGCCTCACCGGCGACCAACTCGCTGCCTTCGCCGACGATGAGGTTGCCTCGGCCGACCTCGCCGAGGCGGTCGCCGCGCTTCGGTCGCGGGTCGTGAGTCCGCCGGCTCCCGAGGTCGCCTACTTCTCCCCCGAGTTCGGCATCTCCGAGACCCTGCCGCAGTACTCCGGTGGTCTCGGCATCCTCGCCGGCGACCATCTCAAGGCGGCGAGCGATCTCGGTCTCCGCCTCGCCGGCGTCGGCCTCTTCTATCGCCACGGCTTCTTCCGCCAAGAAATCGTCGACGGCGCCCAAGGTGAGCGGTTCGAAACTCATCACGCGGAGCGCCTCGGTGCCGTCGATACCGGTGTGGTGGTGGAGGTGCCGATGCCGGGTCGGGTCGTGTCGGCCCGAGTGTGGCGGTTCGCGGTTGGCGCGGTCGCTCTCCTCGCTCTTGACTGCGACCTCGAGTCGAACTCCGACGCGGATCGCGCGATCACCGATCGTCTCTACAGCGGCGACCGGTTGCACCGTCTCGAGCAGGAAATCGTGCTCGGTGTCGGTGGTGCCCGCGCGGTCGAGGCACTCGGATGGTCGCCGGGGGTCAACCATCTCAACGAAGGTCATGCCGGCTTCCTACTCTTGGAGCTGATCGACCGTGAGATCTCCGATGGGGCGACGACGATCGCTGAAGCGCTCGAACGGGTCCGACCGCGGGTGCTGTTCACCACGCACACCCCGGTGCCGGCCGGTATCGACCGGTTCGATCGCGATCTGATCGAACCGCACGTTGAGCATTGGGCCGAGCGCTGGGGAGTGCCGGTTGAGGAGGTGCTCGCTCTCGGCCGCGACCCCGATGCCGGTCTCGCGGTGTTCAACATGGCGGCGCTCTGCCTCGGCGGGGCGTCGCGCGCCAACGGTGTGTCGGCGCTCCACGGCGAGGTGAGTCGCGCACTGTTTGCCGCGGTGCCGGGCGGCTCGCGGATCAACTCGATCACCAACGGGGTGCATGCCCGCACCTGGGTCAGCCCTCAACTCCAAGACCTCTTCGACGAGGCCCTCGGGGCGGGTTGGGACGACGGGAATCCCGCTGCGTGGGCACGCGTGGCTGGTCTTGAAGCAGATGTGGTTCGCGATCAACGTCGAGACACCCAGCGAGATCTCATCGATCTCGTCGCTGAGCGATGTGACACCGAGATCGATCCCGATGCGCTCATCATCGGATTCGCCCGCCGGTTCGCGACCTATAAGCGCGCCGACCTCCTGCTGCGTCACCCGGAGCGACTCGCCGCGATCCTCGGCGACGACGACCGCCCAGTGCATCTCGTGTTCGCCGGCAAAGCCCATCCGGCCGACGTACCGGGCAAGGCACTGCTCGCGGCGATCGTCGCCCATGGTTCGACGCCTGAAGCCAACGGTCGTTTCACCTTCCTCCCCGATTACGACATGGCCGTGGCTCGCGCGATGTATCACGGCTGCGATGTGTGGCTGAACACTCCGGTGCGGCCCCACGAAGCATCGGGCACGAGTGGTGAGAAAGCGGCGCTCAACGGCGCGCTTAACTGCTCGATCCGTGATGGCTGGTGGGCCGAGATGTCCGACGGTCGAAACGGCTTCGACATCGCTCTGCACGACCCCGATGTCGGTTTCGCTGATCTCGATGACGTTGAGCGTGATCTCGTTGAGTCGGCGAACGCTCTCGATCGGATCGCTGAAATGGCCGCCGAGTTCCATGCCGACGGTGTCGGAGCGGTGTCGGCGGCTTGGGTGAACCGGATGCTGCATGCCTGGGGAACACTCGGGCCTCGGGTGACCGCGGGTCGAATGGTCGGCGACTACGAGCGCGACCTCTATCGACCGATGCTCGACGCCCGATGAGCCGACGTCGGTGAGCCGGTCGCTCGTCGCTTGTGACAGGGTGTCGCGATGACGGATCCCGGCACGCTCGACGAGGTGCACCGCCGCTACGAGCGTGAACGGCTGAAGCGGCTCCGGCCCGACGGCAACGACCAGTACGTCGCGGCTGAAGGCGTGTTCGCCCACTACGTCGACGATCCGCACACACCGAGGGTGGAGCGCGATCCGATCATCGAGTCGGCGTCGGACGCGGTTGACGTGGCGTTCATCGGCGGCGGGTTCGCCGGCCTGCTGACCGGGGCCGCGCTTCGCCAGGCCGGCATCGACCGGGTGCGATTGATCGACAAGGGCGGTGACGTCGGGGGCACTTGGTATTGGAATCGTTATCCGGGGGCAATGTGCGACACGGCCTCGCTCATCTATCTGCCGCTCTTGGAGGAGACCGGCTATCTGCCGAGCGAGAAGTACACCGGCGGCGCCGACATCCTCGAGCACTGCCGCCGCATCGCACGACACTTCGATTTGTATCGCGATGCGGTGTTCTCCACCGAGGTCACCGGCCTCGACTGGGACGACGCCGACCGGCAGTGGGTCATCTCGACCGATCGCGGCGACCACCTGCGGGCCCGTCATGTGTGCGTCGGCACCGGACCGCTACACAAAGCAAAACTGCCGGGCATCCCCGGCATCGGCGATTTCACCGGACACAGCTTTCACACGAGCCGCTGGGACTACTCCTACACCGGGGGTGATCCGCGGGGCGCCCCGTTGACCGGTCTCGCGAATCGGCGGGTCGGCATCATCGGAACCGGGGCGACAGCGGTGCAATGCGTTCCACATCTCGCCCGGTCGGCCGGCGAGTTGTATGTGTTCCAGCGGACGCCGTCGTCGATCGACGTTCGCGCTAATCGCACCCTCGACTACGACGAGTTGGCTCCGAAGATGGGTCCCGGTTGGCAGCGTCGCTGGCTCGAGAACTTCACGATCCTCCAAACCGGGGGCATCGCCGATGAGGACCTCGTGATGGACGGCTGGACCGATATCAGTCAGCGCATCCGCGATCGGGTGCTCGCCAACCCGGAGCGGGGCTTTGGGCCAGATGCCATGCTCGCCGCCTATCACGAGAGTGACGACGAGAAGATGGCGGAGATTCGCTCGCGGGTCGACTCGATCGTCGACGACCCAGCGACAGCTGACGCGTTGAAGCCCTGGTATCGCCAGTTGTGCAAGCGGCCGTGCTTCCACGACGAGTACTTGGACAGTTTCAATCGGCCCAACGTGCATCTGGTCGACACGGATGGTCGAGGTGTGGAGCGCATCACGGAACGCGGGGTGATGGTCGGCGACGTCGAGTTCGAACTCGACTGCATCATCTACGCCTCAGGGTTTGAGGTGGGCACCGACTTCCAGCGACGTTGGGGTTTCGATCCGGTCGGTCGAGGCGATCAGTTGCTGAGCGACGCATGGGCTGAGGGCATGTCAACCCTGCACGGCATGCACGTCCACGGCTTCCCGAATCTCTTCGTGATCGGACCGTCGCAGGCCGCGAACCTGATCTCGAATATCCCCCACAATCTGGTGGAGGCGGGACGCACCGTCGCAGCGGTGGTTGCCGAAGCGAAGCGTCTCGGGGCCGAGACGGTCGAAGTGACCGCCGAGGCGGAGCGGGATTGGGTGGAACTCTTGGAGTCGGGGGGCCGGACCTTCGGAGGCGACCCGAGTTGCACCCCCGGCTACTACAACAACGAGGGGCAACCGATCGAGGGCGCGACCCGCCGGGGGATGCTCGGCTATCCGACGGGACCGGTGGAGTACTTCCGCTACATCGAGGCTTGGCGGGAGTCCGGCGAGTTCGCCGGGCTCATCTTCGACTGACTCAGGCGTCGCGCCGGCGGGCCGCGAGGCTCGCGGTTCCGCCGAACAGGATCATCGCGGTGGAGATGATGGCGAGGTTCATGCTGGTGCCGGTCGCCGGGAGGCGACGGTAGGGCTGAGCCGAGATGGTGGTGGCTGTGCCGAGCTCTTCCGCCATGAGGGCGGGGGCGGCGACTGCGGTTTCCATGATGGTGGGGACTTCATCGATGGAGACGAGCTGGCCGATGCCCTGCTCGTCCTCGACGACCGGCTCATCCTCAACCACCGGCTTCTCGTCCTCGACGACCGGCTCATCCTCAACCACCGGCTTCTCGTCCTCGACGACCGGCTCATCCTCCACCACCGGCTCATCCACGACGACCGGCTCATCCACGACGACCGGCTCATCCACGACGACCGGCTCATCCACGACGACCGGCTCATCGACCTCTCCGATGCAGACATGGGAGAGCACGAACTTGGTGCGGCGGGCGGCATCGGTGATCTCGGCCGATGAGCCTCCTGCCCGGAGGTCGTCCGCCGAGTAGCCGGCGGGCACCGCGACGAACACATTGTCGCGCTGC
>Ga0222714_10001385_pt1 | contig 27312 bp, 37 predicted proteins | sample C33_3DmetaG_FD_165048 | JGI IMG/M metagenome (GOLD analysis project Ga0222714, IMG submission 165048) | Estuarine water microbial communities from San Francisco Bay, California, United States - C33_3D | ecosystem: Environmental > Aquatic > Marine > Unclassified | place: USA: California...
GTAAAAAATATTTTATTATTTCGGTAGGGTTTCCTTTATCTGTCATTTGTTTCCCCTACCTTTCTGACCCGGTCTCCCATGTGCCGGGTCTTTTTTTAGGTAAAAGTTGGATAATTATAATAAATGTTTTATATTATTAGTAATGGAATTAACACAAAAAGAAAAATACGTAAGAGAGGAATTAGCCAAGCTATACCCTCAACTTATAATAAACTCTAAGAAAACGTGTGGGGTGGCTTTTGATAAGCATGGATTAGATCTGATAGCAGTAGCTGTAGAGTTTTTTCTTAATAAACCTATAGATAAACAAGTAGAAGCTTTTGAGACAGGTAAAGCAGAAAACTTCATAACATTTATTATGGGTACTCAGTTAAAGAGTTCATCAAGTAAGTTTTATAAAGAGTATAGACATCACCATATAAAGCAGAGAGAGTTCTTTCCTAATTTTGATTACGAAAAGTATTCAGATGACCATGTAAGTCATTTACACGTTTTTGAAGATGAACCAGATGAGTTTTTACAATGCTTACAATGTGAGTTAGAAAAATTACCAGCATATGAACAGATGGTATTTAGAAGATTACTTATAAACAAAGAACCTGCTTCTACTTTATCTAAAGAATACGATATTCCGTACTATAATTTTAAACAGGCAGCAATACAAGTACAAAAACAACTAAAAAACAGATGCAAACATTTTATTTAAGCCTTATAGTTAATGTTATCCTTATGATAGCTTTACTCTCTGTAATTTTCAAGGGTAAGCTAATATCTTGGTATACCTCAAAAAAGATCGTTCGGGAGAGAAAGGATATTGAAAGAATAAGAAAAATAGTATTAGATTATTTGAACGAGTTAAAAAATGATTGAACCGACGATATTTAATGTTATAGGTTTGTCCGTAATAGGTGTAATGATTGCATTCTGGTACGAACCGATACAAAAGCCAAAGAATTACCTTATTAAACTTCTTCCATGTAGAGTTTCTGTCACTGTTAATAAGGTATTAAGCTGCAGTAAATGTTCTTCCTTTACTTTAGGTCTACTTCTTACTCTTGACATCCCTGCTGCAGCTCTTTGTGCTTTATCTGGCTTTATCATTGGATTTATTATTGACTACATAAACGTATGGTATGAAGGATGAACAAATAAAGTACCTTTTAGAAGTATTTCCTATACATAAAGGCAGAACGTTAAGAGGTGAAACTCTGGCAGTATATTATGAAACAGAAAGAATCTTAAAACAAAAAGACACAATACAAAAAAGAGATTGTTCGTGTCAGTATAGACAACTGGCAGACAACGTTAATAAAAGTTACGATAATTGGTTACGAAATTTCAATGAGAAGGAATAAATATGTCACAGATGATGATTATGTTCAAGCAGACTACGTTATATACAATGATCTTGATAAATCTTTATTGCCGGGTTTTACCCAAGTATTGGATGTTACGGATAAAGAGTTTGTTCAAGCAGTACTCAAAGAGGGAGAGCAATGGGTAGATCTATCACCGTTAGGGTATTCAGGATACATACTAACAAGTTACGGTAGAACTCTAAATACAATAAGAAAGAAAAGTATAAAGGTTAGAATAACCACAAATACGGTACATTTGTATATACAGGGTGATTACGTAAATATTGAAGATATTTTCCAACAACAAAACTGGGAGTTTGATACAAAAGTTATTAAACGTTATTTCGACAAATATAACTGGCGATACTATGAGTACACAAACTAAGGAGACATAAGCTATTTATTGTTGAACATATAATGTATATAAAATGGCTGGAAATAAGCTTAGCGACAAGGAGATAAAGGATAGAATAAAGAAGGCTTACGAGTTAAGATACGAAGAAAACTATACCCAAGAACGTTACGTTAAATGGGCTAAAGAGTATTATGGTGATAAGTCAGAACAACAACTATGTCAATACTTCACCAAAGCAAAAGAGCTATATGAAGAGACATGGAAGGATCTACTTCAGAAACAATTAAAACCTGCCACACAAGAACTAATACGTCTAATGGCAGATGAGAATCCAAAAATAAGAGATGGTGCTATTGCAAAGATCTTTAAATACACCGGTAATGATATTCAAAAAATACAGGCAGATATAAAAGGAGAAATTAAAGTTTCTTTTGCCGATGACGAATAAAGAGTTAGAAATAATTCTTGAACGGTTATATCATTTAGAAACAGCATATAAAGGATTTACAACACGGTTGAGATTATTAGAGGCAGAAATAGACAGATTAAAACAAAAAAGTGAACGTTAAATTATTTACACCTTACGATAAACAGAGACAGTTTATTAATAGCTTTATCGATAGTGATGATTTGTTTGGATGTGTGGTAAGTCCAAGGGGTAGTGGTAAGACGTTACTTGCAATAAACATACTACTATACTGGGCATTACAGAATAAGAATCAGAAGTGTGCATGGATCTCTCCAACATTTTCTCAGGCTAAATCAGTACTTGATCAAATAGTTAATGCAGCTACAGACCTTATAACAACAAGTAATAGGATGGAAGCTACTGTTAACTTTATAAATGGTAGTACAATAAAGTTTCTTTCAGCCGATTCAGCAGATAACATAAGAGGTTTTCGATTTCATTATGTAATACTGGATGAGGCAGCATATATCAAAGAGACAACAATTAATACCGTTATCCTTCCTACACTTAACCCTTCTGGTAAGAAATGTTTATTAGTATCTACACCTAAAGGTAAGAATCATCTGTTTACTTGGTTTAACAAACCTGAGGTAGTATCTATGAGGTTTAAACTGGAAGAATGTCCATATGTGAGTAGAGAGTTAATTGAGGAAGCTAAAAAGAGTTTACCACCAGATATTTACGAACAAGAATATGAAGCAGCCTTCGTAGATAGCTCCAATGATGTATTTGTAGGAGTTAGTAGAGTATCAAGTATTGGTGAATGGAGAGAAGGAGGAGATGCATTTGTAGGTATAGATACAGGTTTATCCGATGATAGCAGTGTATTAGCTTTAATCTCTCCTATTGGCAGGGTGTTACGTATAGAGAGTATTACCAATACAGATATCAATACCGTAGCGACAAGATTTTCAAACATCATGTCTAAGTACAATATAGTGGGTGGTCATATTGAAACCAACGGCATCGGTAGAGCTACTTACGATCTAATCCAACCAAAGTTTAGAAAAATAAAACCATTTAACACCAATCAGGATAATAAAACTGATATGGTTAGAACTTTAATCAATGATATAGAGACAGGTACAATAGAATTACCTTCAGAAGATTTATGTCCGGACTTACATACCGAATTTGCACAATATACGTATAAAATGTCAGCCAACGGTAAGTTATCTTTCGGGCATATATCTGGAGGACATGATGACCACATTGATGCAATACTAATGGCTAACTATTCAAGAAAGAAATTATCTCAATCAAGACCAATATACGTTTCAGGAGGAAGAAACATTAAACCAGTATTTGGTTAACACAAACCTTATACATCTAAACTATTTATTTACATGGCAAACAAAATAACATTAGACCTACCAGAATATATTTCCATTGATCTTTACCAGCAGGTAGAGGCATATAAAGGAGATTCACCTTTTGGTAAACTAATAAAATCAGTAAGTGTAATTACCGGTCTACCAGTATCACAGGTAAGAGAGTGGCCTATTACAACACTAACACAAATAGCTAATGATTTTGCTGAATTAGCAGACCCTAAAGAAACGTTTCACACATTATTTGAGTATGATGGTGAGATGTATGGATTTGCTAATATTAAACAAACATCGGTAGGTGAATGGATTGACTTAGAAACATTTACTAAGAATCCAGAAGGTAACCTACACAAGATAGCAGCGATACTGTATCGACCTGTAACAGATCATCGCTTTGGTAGTTTAAAGTGGGCGGTTAAGAGTCATGTTAAATCGTTAAGAGACTCTATAGAGAACCCATTTGATTACTACACCATAGAAAAGTACGATAGTGATAAGCTCGATAAAAGAGCAGATAAGTTTAAAAACCTTCCAGTAGATATAGTGTTAGGTGGTGTTAGTTTTTTTTTAAGCACTGCAAGCCTATACTTGAATCATATTCAATATTTGGAGGGAAACATGTCGAGGAGGACGATGGAGAGACACGAGAAACAAATTCTAAGTCTTTTGGAGAGCATTGGGGGTGGTTTGGTACCCTTTACAGTCTCTCTAAGACCAACATACTTTCAATCACTGGAGACAAATCAATCACAGACTTAAACTTCTTATTTGCGTGTAACTATTTGGAGATAGATAAAGATTATAATAGAGAGGTTGAGAAAGCCGAAAAAAAGGCCCACCAACAGGCACAAATAAGAGCAAGATATAGATAATTATGGCTAAGAAAAAAATCGAAATAAACGAACCAATTCAAACACCTTCTCTAACAGAGGATAAACCTATCGAAACACCAACAGTTAACGTAGTAAAAGATCCTTTGGCAGACAAAGTAAAAGCGTTAAGAGACAAAGGGTTTGACGACAATAGAATAGCTGCAACATTAATGATACAAGTAAGTACGTTAAATGACTACAAATAACCTTACATACCGTCAGATAGTAAACGAGTTTCAAGCTGCTTGTGATGCACATTTACAGATAGCTAAATTCGATAGTGGTACTTTAGATTATTTAGATGCTAATGCAGTAAATAAATTATACCCTTATATCTATCTAAGACCTACCGGTGCTAATTTAACTGATAGGACAAGAATATTAAACTTCGAATTATACAGTTTAGATATACCTAAAGTATCTGATGGTAGTAATATAGAGGTAATATCCAATACTGAGATTTATATCTATGACTTGATGGCTTGGTTTAACTTCGGTCAGACTAACATACAACAAACATACGATATTACTCTTCAGAACATATTACCCGTCAATGAAGCATTTCAAGATAGAGTATTTGGTTGGGTTGCTACAATAAATGTAACAACACCATTTAAATTAGATTACTGTAGCTATCCTACAGGTTCAATATGATAGGTAAAAAATTACTTGATGGGTTAGAAAAATTCGGAGAATTAGCTGCCGAAAATATGAGAGTTGCCTTAAAGAGAGGTAAGAAAGACTCTACAGGTGATTTATCTAACAGCATTAATGTAACAACATCTCAGACAGGTGATGTAGTAGATATAGCCATCAATATGGAATACTACGGACAGTTTGTAGATGAAGGTAGAAAGAGAGGATCTTTTCCTCCACCACCGGCTATCAAAAAATGGATAAAAAATAAACCAATAAGATTAAAAAAGATATCTCTTGATAGTGCAGCATTCCTTATAGGTAGAAAGATTAAAGAGAAAGGTATTACACCTTTTCCTTTCATAGAAAGATCTATCGATGCTGCATTTAATGAAGGAGAAGACATTATATTAGACGCTATGGAAAACGAAGTAGCATTTACAATAGAGGAATCATTTAAAAATAACCCAAACTTTAAGTAATGGCTTACAGTATAACCCAACAGCCAACCACACCAAACGTAACGTATACAAATCTTGTATATGTCGTTTCTTCTTCTGCTTATGCCTCACCACAGTTCCAATATGTGATGGATGTAAAACAAGGAGGTAACCTTTTAACAAGGATAAAACAATATCCTAACCCTTATGGTGTTGGTGTATTTGACCCATCAAGAGTTTTAAACGATTACCTCGAATATGATCTATCTTGGATACAGGATGACTTTACACCTGTAACATCTGTACAATCTTTTGATATACAGTTTGGAGAAGAGTATGGTACATCACCTTCTTCTTCTATAACCGTTTATCCTAACTTAGCTTCTGATACTATAGAAGTATTTCCAGGTATAGTTGACCCTAATAACGGTATATCTTATAACTGGTTAGATAGTGGTTCAGCTGTATTACTTACTGACAGACCTTCTAACATACCTGTATCTTCTACAGATATCTTTTCTATTACAGCATATAACGGAACAGGTACATCTAAGACTTTATCTATAACAGGAGGTGAAGGAGGAAGTGTTCCTGCTGGAGAGTTTAAACAATTTACGTTAACTCCATCTTCTGATAAGACCATAACATATAACGGTACATCTATAACCATACCTCAAGAAGAGGATTGTAACTATGATAGAGTAAACTTTGCTTTTATCAACAACTACGGGTTTTGGGATTATTATGGAATTAATCTACCAATAAGAAAAGAAACATCTGTAAACAGACAAACAATATTAAAGCCTTTTGTAAACTATAGTTCCAACCTTTCACCATATAATGTTAACCGAAGAGGTCTTGATACATATAATGTAAAGTATACTGATGATTATGTAGTTAACACACCTCCTATTTCTCAAGACCATGCAGAATGGTTAACACAACTTTTAGAATCACCAGAAGTGTATATACAGCAAGGTGTACAGTTTGTACCTATCGAGATTTCAAACTCTACATACACACATAATACTAACCGTAGAGGACAAAAACTTTTCCAATACGAAATACAATATAGATACGCTAACCCGAGACAATCAAGATAGATGGCAAATATCATCCTAAGAGTAGTATTTGAAGGAACGACATACGACCTGGATATCCAAAGTGATATACCACTACGTCTTGATGTGTCTGCTATCGAAAATGATAGGTTAGGTTCTTTCTTTGGTGTAGGTTCTCAAACATTTGATTTACCAGGTACCAAAAAGAACAACAAGTTCTTCAAACATGCTTACGAAATAGGAGCAACAGATATACCTGCTTTTTATAATACCATACAGGCTTATGTTATCTATGACGGAGAGACGCTTATACAAGGTCAGTTACTACTGTTAGAAGCTTTAACCGATCAAGAAGGGTATGTTACTTATAAAGTACAGATATCAGATCAGGTTGTACAGTTTAAAGATGCAATAGCCAACAAACTTATAGCTGAAGGAGATTGGTCAGCTTATACACATACGTTAACATCAGCATCTATTGTAGATAGCTGGTCAGGCAATCTTTTATCTGGTTCAGTATTCTATCCTTTATGTGACTTTGGATCTGATTCTAAAGCAGATTGGCCTAACATACCAAGAGTAGCTACAGGTACTACACCAGGATATATCACAACAGGGTCTACACCGATGCAGGCTAAACAGTTTTTACCTGCCATAAGAGTTAAAGATACTTTAGATGTTTTATTTGATCAGGTAGGTTTTACCTACACAGGATCTTTTGTAACAGGATCGTCTTGGGAAAACTTATATATATTACCTAAAGCAACAGAAGGTTTAGGAGCAGGTGATGCTCAGTTTAACGGTTTAGAAGGTATAGGTGGTACTGTTATGCCTCAAATGACATCAGGTACAACTTATGTGTTAAACGTTCAAGCTTATTCTGATCCAGGAGGTAACTTTAACAACAGTACAAACACATATACAGTTCCGGTAAGTGGTGACTATACCATGTCAGCTACTTTTACATATATTGTTAACCCTGTACAAGCAGGTAACACTCCGGTACAGTTTGAACTACAGTTCTATAGAAACGGATCACCTATAGGAGTATATGATGTAGAACAGTTAAACTATCTTGATGCCCCTATAACACAAACGTTACCTGCCCAAACATATGCTTTAACTGCTGGTGATCTTATAACATGTAGGTTAACAGCTTTTTATAGTGGTACCCAACTACAATCTTTTCCTTTTAGATCTACATGGTCTTTACCTAACAGTTCAGCTCCAACAACATACGAAGGTACTACGGTTAATATGGCCAACCAATGGGATGCTCAAACAAAAAGTTTAGACATCTTAAAAGGTCTCATAGAACAGTTTAATCTTGTTCTTACACCAGTATATAACGAAAACAATAAAATATCGATAGATACGTTCGATCAATGGATGTTACAAGGTAGATTCATAGATTGGACAGATAAATTTCAAACAGCTGAAAGAGTTGGTATAAGACATACAGTATCTGAACAACAAAGAGAAATAAAACTTGCTAACGTAGAAGACAGTGATAGATTTTCTAAAGTAGCTCAAGATGATACACCAAACTTTCAGTACGGTACCTTACGTCTATTATCAGAAAATAATATATCACAGGGAGATAAAAATATAGGTACTTTATTTGCTCCTACTGTATTAGGTTCAGAGATACAATCAGGAAGTGTTGACGAACAAGGTAATCCAACATTTAACTTAAACCTTGCTTCTTCTTTTGTATTTCCTCACCTATATAAGTTTGAAAACGCAGAACAAAAGGCGTATAAGTTTAAACCACGTATAGGATATAAAGCAACCAATACTTTACCTGTTCCCATTTATATAGGTCTCCCGGTAGAAAATATTGAAGTGACAGGACAGTATGCTACACTATCGAACGTTTCGGAGATACCTTCTGTTACAGGTAGTACCTTAGATTTACACTTCAACAACACCTATGTACCTTTTACCGGTGGTGTAAACGTAGTATCTGGAAAGACAGCATATACACAATATTGGAAAACATACATTGATAGCCTTTACTGGGATGAAAGTAAAAAGGTTACTTTAGATATAAAGTTTAATCAACAGGAGTATAAAGATATAAGATTAAACGATAAAATTTTTATAAAAGACCAATTATACCGCATCAATAAGATTAGCGGTTTTAACATTTCTAATAAAGATGTAGCTACGGTAGAACTTATCCGTTTATATCCTGCATATTATACTGCACCAGAAGTACCTGTAGGACCTACCACAACAACCACTACATCTACAACTACAACAAGTACCACATCAACTACTTCTACGTCTACCACGACTACAAGTACTACGGTACCAACAACTACGACTACCACATCAACGTCAACAACAACCACAACTACTACAGCACCAACAACCACAACGACAACCAGTACTTCTACAACGACTACAACTACAACAGCATTCTCTTGTAACTGTTACAGCTACTACATCGAGAACTACGATCTAAGTCAAACGTTGACATTCCAGTATCAAGATTGTTCAGGTAGCATCATCCAAGATAATGTTGTTCTTCCGGATACAACAACTCCAAGCTTTTGTGCTTGTTCAGGTTCAGTACAACGTCAAGGTGGAAGTTTAGCTTACGACATCATCTTAGATTGGGAAGGATGTGGTCCAGAACCAACCACTACTACAACAACATCTACAACTACTACGTTAGATCCTTTAGGATGCTACGAATGGGAGGTAGAGTGTTTAACACCAGGTGGATGTTTGGTACAATATACTGATTGTAATGGTGATGCTCAAGAGTTTACAGCTCCTTTCGATCAAGCAGGACTTATTTGTGCTCGTCCTACTCCAAGTATAGCAGGAGGTGTAGTTACCTTGACAGGAACTTGTGCTACAACAACTACATCTACAAGTACTACAACCACCACAACAACATGTGCTGATTGTTACACGTACTATATTGAAAACTATGACCTGGGTCAAACATTAACTTACCAATATCTGGATTGTTCAGGAAGTATGTCTTACGATAACGTTGTGTTACCAGATACTACAACACCAGACTTCTGTGCTTGTTCTGGATCAGTTCAGAGACAAGGAGGATCGTTATCTTATGATATCGTATTTGTATGGGCAGGGTGTGGACCAGAACCTACAACAACATCTACTACCACAACAACTACAACCATAGACCCAACAGGATGTTATGAGTATGAGTTAGAATGTTTAAACCCTGGAGGATGTAATGTTAGTTATACAGACTGTGATGGTAATCCACAATCATATAGCTTACCTTACGAAGCTGTTGGTCTACAGTGTGCTCGTCCTACACCAACGATGACAGGAGGAACGGTAACACTTACAGGACCATGTACAACTACAACAACAAGTACTTCAACCACAACAACAAGTACAACGTTACCTCCTACAACGACTACATCTACAACAACCAGCACAACGACGGTTGATCCATACTACTACTACTTTGCTCAACCATGTGGTGGTGGTTCAACAGTATACTTTAGATCTCTAACGATATACAACCCAGGAGAATCTGTACAGATAGCAGGATATGGTCTAACATGTTACGAAGTTGGTTCAGAAGGAGCACCTACAAACACAAACGATGTTATTAACACGTACATAGATTGTGATGCTTGTAACCCACCAACAACTACTACAACAAGTACTTCTACAACCACAAGTACAACTACATTATCAACAACATACTATTACCTAAGATATTGTGATAGTGGTGCTCAAGTATTCTGTGGAGGAAATCTACAAACTTTATCAGACCAAGTAGGTAACTGGTCAATAGGAAACTCATTCTACAATACTTGTGTAAGTGCTTGTACATACCTTGACACAGTAGCACCACAAGGCAGTATATCTGGTAATGTAGATGGACAAACTGTAACAAGATATAACAGCTGTGCTGGTTGTACACCACCAACAACAACGACTACAACATCAGCTCCTACTACAACAAGTACTACAACAACGTCAACAACTGCTGCTCCTACTACGACATCGACAACTACAACTACTACAACACAAACACCAAACGCTTATATAGCAGAACGTAACGATGGAGGAGCATTAGGATTTGTAGGACCTTATGGAGGATATAGTCCAGGAGATGAAGTGACTGTTAACGATGGATCAGGACAATGTTGGACTTTAGGTGCAGCGGTATATAGCGGAACTATAGACTACTTGATAACAGGAGCTTGTCCTCCACCAACAACTACAAGTACAACAACTACAACTACAACAGCTGCTAACTGTAACCAGTTCTTTAGCTCAACATCTGGATATTCAACATCAAGTTCAGCTTGTAGTGCATCAGCTCCAACAAGAAGAAGACATAACGGATCTGGATTTGAACCAACCATAGGAGATACAGTATTCTCTAACGTAGATTGTTCATCAACGTTTAACGGTCAAGGTTTATGGTATAAGACAGGAGATGGAGCTGCGATACAGATATCAGGAACTGGTACGGTAGTAGATGAGGTATTTTGTTAACAGATAAAAAACAGACAGATGATATATTTAAGTTGTCAACCAGCCATACCAAGGTATACATGGGAGGTAGAGGTTTATGTAAATAACTTTTTAGATATGGGTATCGATCCAGCAGACATACATGTTGTGTTAGGATTAGATATAGCAAGACCAGGTATACCGATGGATTGGATAAGGTTGAAAGACCATTTTAAAGATGTACAGTTCTTTTTTTATGATGATACAAGAGGGTTAAACAGTTATCAACCTTCTTTACAGGCACACATCTTAGAGAAACACTGGATAGCAAATCCACATCTACAGCACATGGAGATATTCTTTCATGATTCTGATTTTATTTTTACAAAACCTTTTGACTTTACACCTTACCTAAAAGATGATATATGGTATCTATCAGATACATGTTCTTATATAGGAGCAAACTATATTAAATCTAAAGGTAATCTTGTTTTCCATTCTATGTGTGGTATAGCAGGTTTAGATCCAGACTTTGTAGAAAGTCAAGAAAAAAACTCTGGTGGTGCTCAGAAGCTTATGAAGAACATTCCTACACAATACTGGAGAGATAGCTATAACTTACAGATGGAGTTATGGGAAAAGATACCTCCAATATCTAACGCTATCAAAAAGAAGAAAGATATAGCAGGAGAAAACTACATGGTTCTACAGCATTGGACTATGTCTATGTGGTCAGAGTTATGGACAGCTTGGAAGTATAACAGAGAGACACGTGTTCCTAAGGAGTTTAACTTTCACTTTGCTATCGATAACATAGATAGATGGGAAGAATATGCTTTCTTTCATAACGCAGGAGTTGTAAACGGTAACGCAGGTATTTTCTTTAAAGGAGAGTTTGATAGAAAGTTACCTTACGGACATGTTATCGAAAATGCTAACAAAAATGTAACCGGTTGGAAATACTTTGAGTATATACAAGAGGTAGGTAAGAAGAGCTGTTTGGTATGAAGGTAAGATTCTCAACATTTGTAAATAACACATATTACGAACAGTGTCTTGTACTCTATAAAAGTTACCTTCTATATGAACATAAACATCCTTTCAGAGTATATAGCTGGCATACTTTAGATGAAGATAAAAGACAACATCTAAAAGATATAGGTGTAGAGGTAGTAGATGTACACCAAGAAGATTGGGATTTATGGACATACTATAACCTATATGGGTTTAAATGGAAAGGTCTTATAGAAAGCGATTGTGATGTAGAGGTTCTTTTAGATGCAGATACTTTGTTTTTAGATAACCTGGATGACCTTATAGATAAACTTGAAGACCACAAACTTATAGTTGTTCCAGAATACGTTTTAACACATAGAGCAGGAAACCTTTTCAATATAGGTCTTATGGTCATAGGAAAACAAGGTAAATCCCTGTTGCAGAGAAGTGTTGAGAGGATGGTTAAACAACCATATAGGGAGGGTAAAGTTCCTAACACAGAGATGTTCTCTCTATGTGATATAGTACAAGAAGATAACGTAGATGTCTTAGAGCTTGATTTTATGCAGTATATGCATCTATGGGAGAATCATAACATACCAAAAACATTATCTGTTAAAGATGGTAAGTTTATAGTAAACAACCCAGACGGTACAAGGGTAAGATTCTACCATTTTACAACACATATAGACCCTTATCAAGGAAGTAAAGTGTTAAGATTTTCTTACGATAAGGTAAAAGCAAATAGAATGTGGTTAAAAAGGTTTAACAATCCTATGGGGTTGATTTATAACCATCTTGATATAAACGAAGATTTTAAAACAATAAAAGAAACACAAGAATCATGGCAGATCAAATAAGATACGCACAAATAGACCCAAACGGATTATGTAACGCCGGTTGTTGGTTCTGTCCTGTTGCCTATCACGGTAACCCTACAGAGGGTGTTAATCAAATGACACCTCAAGAGTTTAGAAACATAATACAACAAATACATGATAACAAAGGAGGTATAGTATCTCCAGCTTTTAACGGTATATATACTTCACACTATAATGAAGCTTTAATATATGCTCATTTTGAAGAAATGTTAGAAACGTTAAGAGAGTTCAAACTGGGTATGGTTGTTTTAACAAACGGTACACCTTTAACACCTGCTAAAACAGATATAATAAACAAATACCAAGATGTAGTATGGGGTGTATGTGTAAATGCTCCTATCTGGACAGATGCTGAATTATTTGAAAAGAGAGTTAACATGAGAAAAGAACTCTTTTATAAACTTAAAGAAAACGTACAGTATGCTGCTGATAATCTTATAAACAAAAACCTATTATCTGTTCAAGTTAACGGACATGATAGACAATCAGGTGCTTTAAAAGGTCCTAAGTTTCCAGACATATCACCTACCGAACTTGACGAACAGGTAGCAGAAGCAAAGAGATTATTTCCTAACGTAAATGTATTTAAACAACCACACCTTATTGATAGGGTAGGTTTAATAGACGAATATATCTCATCTTCTCCTTTTATACAAAAAGATAAAAAGGTAATAGGGTGTCAAGGTAAAAGAGATACAGAATGGTTACATATAAATGCTAACTCAGAACTTTTCTTATGTTGTAACGATTACCATATGGAACACAAATACGGTAACCTAAAAGAAAACAAGTTAGAAGACTTATGGATGAACGATAAACATAAACAGGTGTTAGAACATGCCTGGGGAACAATATGTGCTCAATGTACATCTGCCATCTGGGAAAAATAGTATTATAAATGGTAACCAAACCATAAGGATAAAAGATATTTAATAATATGGCACAAAAGACATATACTCTTGACATAGATGTTAATGCTCCTTCGATAGGTCAGTTAGAATCTCAGTTAGAACAAGTAAACTCTGAGTTAAAGAACCTTGATCGAAATAGTGATGCTTTTAAACAAGCTGCTAAGGATGCTCAAGCATTAAATGCTCAGTTAGAGAAAACAAATAATGAAATAGCAGGTTTAAAGCTTGAAGATAAACTACAGGCTGCCGATGGTGCTATTAAAGTATTAGGTGGTTCTCTATCTTCTGTAGTAGGTACATTAGGTCTTTTAGGAGTAGAATCAGAAGTATTTGGTGAATTTGAAGAGAAAGCTGCCTCAGCCATTGCTGTAGGTATGGGTATTAAAGACGTATCGGAAGGATTCGGTCAATTTATGGCTGTAATGAAGAAATCCGGTATAGCTGCCACATTATTTGGTAACATTACTAAAAAAGCTCTTATTTCTACCGGTATTGGAGCATTTGTTGTTGCTTTAGGTACAGTAGTTGCTTATTGGGATGATATAGTAGCTGCAGTTGATAGTAGTTCTGATTCTGTAGAAGACTTAAATAAAGAATTAGAAGATACTAAGACGTTATCTCAAGGTACCACATCTGTATTAGAGTCTCAAAAAGCATTATTAGAGGCAAGAGGTGAAAGTACTATGGCTATCAACAAAGCCTTAGTTGCTGAGTTAGAAACTCAGATTGGTATTACCGAACAAATGATTCTCCAAAAACAATTACAGTTAGAAGAGAAACAAGCTGATAATGCCAAGATAAGCTGGTGGGAGGCAATGAAGATACAAGCTGCTGGTTATTTTGGTTTATATAAAACTCAAGCCAAACAAATTGCAGAAGCTACTAATGCAGACGATGAGGAGACTTTACAGCTTAAAACAGAGATTTCTGAAGCTGAAGCTAATTTAAATAATTTAAAGACCAAACAAGTAGGTGTTCAGCAAGAGTTAAATACTCAAATGGAGATGGCTGCCGGTCCGGTTGAAAAACTTACAGTAGCAACCCAAGGAGTAGTATTAGCAAGTCAAGATTACGGTGCTCAAATAAAAGCTAATACAGCCGAGTTTGATGGACCTTATTTAGCTTCGTTAGCTAAAACAAGAAAAGCAGAAGCAGATGCTGCTAAGGTTAAAGCTGATGCTATTGCAATTGAAGAAGGAAGAACAGCTGCATTGGGTGCATCAGCAAATGCATTACAAGCATTAGGAGGAGTATTAGAACAAGAATCAGCAGGAGCTAAAGCATTAGCTATTTCATCGGCATTAATAAATACTTATCTCGGTGTAACAGAGGTATTAAAACAAAAATCTACCTTACCTTCACCATTTGACGTTATTGTAAAAGTAGCAAACGTAGCTACAATATTAGCAACAGGATTAGCTGCTGTTAAAAATATTAAAGCTACTCCAGCCAAAGGTGGTGGTGGGGCTTCCATGGGATCACCAAGAGGAGCTACAACAAGTGCTGCTGCACCACAACAACCACCAAGATTTGATGCTCCACAAACATTAACAGCAACACCAACAGTTAAAGCATATGTATTATCAGGAGATGTAAGATCAACTCAAGAAGCAGATGCGAAACTAAATGCAAGAAGAACACTTGCATAATAAAATAAACAAGTATGAAAATAATAGAATTAAAAATCGACGAATTAGATGACTTAACAGGGTTTGAAGCTGTAGCTTTAGTAGGACAGCCTGCCCATGAAGCACCTTTCTATGCTTTTAACGAAGGTGATGCTTTAGATCTAATACAGTTCGAATTAATAAAAAATGCCGTACAAGAATTATTTGTTGATAGACTTCCTGGTGAATCTCAAGATGATTATGTAGCAAGATGCATTCCAGTGCTGATAGATGAAGGATATGACCAAGATCAAGCTACTGCTATATGTTATGCCAGTCTTTCAAAAGAACGTCTCTCTCAAGAGTTTTCTTACTTTAATGACCTACCATCTAACGTACAGGATAACCTCTTGGAGACGTTAGCAAATAAAGGGATAAAAAGGGATACGCTTGAGTCTCAAGGGTATATCTTACTGGAAGAAGAAGATTTCATAAAAGATAAAGAAAAATTTAATTTATTACCTACTGCTGCAAGTGCTGATCCTAAAGGAAGTACTGCTGACATGAAAGGTAAATTTAAAATACTATATCAGTATAGAGGACCAAAAGACGAAAAGAATAGAGACTTCTGTAGAAGACTTTTAGATTTAGATTTATTATTCAGAAAAGAAGATATAGATCAGATGTCTTTAATAGGGGTAAACGGTGACTTTGCTGCTGCTGGTGCTTCTACTTACGATATTTTACAGTTTAAAGGTGGTATTCACTGTAGACACATATGGAAAAAGGTGTATACTTACCAAAAACAAGAGATGTCATCTCAAAAAACTTACAAACACAAGTTTGCAACTGATGGAGACAATCAGTTAATAGTGGGTCCTCTACTAATACCAGACAAACTTATATTTAGAATGGATGAAAACGGAGATCCTTACTTCGTTTACTTTTCCAAAGACACCGTTACACAGATAGCCAATAAAATGATGAGATCTAAACTGTTAGATCAAGTAAACTTAGAGCATAACCCAGAAGATAAAGTAGATGGGTATATGGTTGAAAGCTGGATTATAACAGATACTAAAAACGATAAGTCTAATGCTTATGGTTTTAATTACCCAGAAGGAACTTGGATGGGAATGTATAAAATAGATAATTTATCAGATTGGAAAAAAGTAAAAGACGGGCAGGTAACTGGTTTTTCTATAGAAGGTTATTTTGCAGATAAACTTATACAAGCTTAATAATGGACATAGAAACACTTAAATTAAACGTACTAAATATCTTTGCTTTATCTCTTCAGATGATGAATGTAGAAAGAGTAATTGCTATCGGTGTAGGAGTTACTGCACTTACTTACAATCTAATGAAGATTTACTCTTGGTTGAAAGCTAACGGTAAAATATAAATGGCAAAAGTTATTGCATTTATCCACAGAGATAAACCTAAAAAAAATAGACCAGGAATACACTCTAAGTCTAAATCCTCAAAGTTAAAATCAAGCAAAAACTATCTTAAACGTTACAGAGGTCAAGGTAGATAAAAAGAAAAGGGCCGTAATTAAACGACCCTCAACTCAATGAAAAAAAGTATAACCCGGGTAGGCGTATCGTAGCGTGTTGTGAACTTACCTACCCATCTTACATAACCAAAAGATAACAACCTCTTTTCATTTATACAACTATCTTTTTAATTTATCCCAAGTACAGTAGTAGTAACCGTATTGATCTTCACTATCATACTGTATGGTAAAACCATTCTTAATATAAAAAGGAAATAACTCTGGTTTAATCCAAGCTGATATACTAACATAACCATCTTTAAGTATATCGATCATTTTACTTCCTAATCCTGTTCTTTTTTCATTTACTACAAATCTTGATAAGTGGACATGATTATCTTCTTGTCTTTCTCTTATCCACATCCATCCTTTGTCTTTGTAGTTAATTACTGCACAGTTATCCATTCTGTCATAACCGTTTTGACTCCAATATAAATTGGCATCGTTGAAATATTGTAATGTTTCTGTCTTCATGATTATTATTGTTTTAAAGTGTTGTAAAATTGTTTTACTCTGTCTTGTACACTACCGGTTAAAGTAATGACAGGTAAGTTGTAAGTTTTTATATAGTACTCAAATAACTCCACTATTTCATTTCTAAATTTTTCATTATTACTTCTTATACCGTCATCTTCAATTGGTAATTCGTTCGGAAGATAGAAAATATGATCGTAAGAAAAAATTATTTGTTGTAAAACTTTAGTAGAGTAATCCATTACCCATTCATCGATTTTACCATTTTTGTATAACCAGTGGGTATAGCAAACAGCATCAATGATACATCTATCAGATACGAATTTAGGTTGAATGATATTACTAACATGAACGTTTATAGTTAGAAGCTGAGTGAGGTTGTCACCATTTTCGTTGATGACAATACCTCTCTCTTTTATGCTTCTTGTTAGCTCATCATTGAACACATATCCAGATAACACCCCATCCCTAAGTTCATCTTTCTTAATAGCGTTAAGTAAAGTTGACTTACCAGTAGATTGTGCTCCAGTGATAGCTATTTTCATATTAAGCTACTTTTTTGTCTTTGGTATAAAACTTATAAAGTAGAGCATTTAATAAACCTACTTGACCTTCTGTTAAATCAGTAGCAAAGTCTGGGTTACCAACTAAGTCTTTAAGAAACTGTATTTCTTTTTCGTCATAAAGACGGGTAATTCTTGCAGCAGCTAAAGCTCTAACTCTCATGTCTTCAGTAATAGGTTCCCATTTACCTTTTTTAGAGTGAGTAAACTTCATATAAGGGTATTGTTCAAACCACTCATCATTAATATTTTGGATGTGTTGTTTGTGTTCATTAGACCCTAAATAAAGGTCAGCAAACGGTTTAGAAGTTTTCTTGTTTAACTCAGTCTTGTGTAAAGAGTTAGCTTTAACCAAACTGTTAGCAATTGATGCAAAAGAATCAGCATAAGACCAGTTGTTAAAGTCGTCGGTTTTGTTTAACGAATCGGTAAGTTGTTCGATTACGTAAGTTAAATTACCAATTTGTGTAGAAAGGTTGGCAATTTGTTCATTTGTTTTACTCATTTTATTATTACTTCAGTATTATCTCCCTGTCGCCGGTTTTGTTAAACTTAATTATTCAAAAACTACAATATCATATTCCACGACCCATCTGAGTTACGAGTTAAGTTGACCTTTGTCTTTCCTAAAGACCTCTTGTGGAACTTTTTGATCTCATCTACCACGTAAGGTTCATCTTCTGAATCGAACTCTGGTAAGTCCCATTTGGTTCCATTTTTCTTAATCGGATACCAAATACTGTTGAATCCGTCATCATAGAAGAGAAAATCTTCTCCGTCTATTTGTTTTAGGGTAATGTCTGTCATTTTTTCTTATTGTTATCTTTTGTTATATACTATAATATAAGAACTTTTTTTCATATATCCAACTGTTCTACTATATTTTTTTCCTATAGTGTTATAAGTTTTTCTTATACTTACTTCTCTCTTCCTTTTTTTTGTTTTGATTAGTATCTTTTATAAGACTTTGTATTTCGTCAAAGATCTTGTTAAGTCTTTGTTCAAATTCTCCCCAAGTTAAATTCTTATCTTTCATATCTTACTTTGTATATTATAATAATAATTAGTCACAAAAACAACAAAAATGAAAAAAAAATTTATTTTTTTGTATAATATTTTCTTATAACAGTATAGAAAAATAATATTGAAAAAAATTACTTTTTACTTGTATATATGACTAATTATTATTATATTATATATAAGAAAGTTAAAATACTTTCTAAGTTCATTGAAATAATAATAATAATTAAAAACAAACAAATGAAAGAAATGAAACAAGACTTTATTAGCGACAAGAATTTACTTGTTAAACAAATTCGTAAAGAATTAAAACGTCAAAACAAAGTAAGTACTAACAAATACGATTTGTATTGTGTTGGTGAATTTATTGGTGAATTTGTAAGTAAGTATGAAAACAAAATAAATAATTATTTTGAAACATTTTTACAAACATTTACAAATGACGAATTACAAATTGTCGATTACTACAACGATAGTAATAAAACGTTAAAACAAGTTTTACAACTTTACAGACAACACGTAGTGTGTTAAACACTAAGTAAATTAAAGGTGACAGAAATGTCACTTTTTTTTTGTTTAAAAGTTGGTAGTCTGAGAAAAAGTTACTATATTAAGGTATAATTAATCATTTAAATAATAATAACAATGGAAAATTTAGGAAGTGCAAAAGTAGTAGTAGAGTTAAAAGACAATAACCTTTATGTGTATCACGGTTATAACGATACTCTAATAATTAAGAAACCTGCTGATAAGGGTACTTGGGATACTATTATGAATACCTTAAGTAAGGTGTAACAGTATATAGTTTGTAGTCTATTCAAAACTACGCTTGTCTGATTAATAATAAGGGAAATTGGGTAACAAAAAAAGTTACCCTTTTTCTTTTATAATAGTTGGATATGTGAAAAAAAGTTCTTATATTAAGGTATAATAATAAAATAATTAAGGTTATGACACAAGCAGAAAAAAAGTTTTGGGGTATAGTTGATGAGAAACTTACCTATCAAGAAGCAAAGGAGTTGTATCGTATGTTTTGTCAACGTATGATTAAAGAAGATTTATCAGATGATGTTATGCTTAAGATAGGAGCTGATATCAGAGGATTAGAAAAGTATATGACAGAAATAACAAAGTAAAAAAAAAATTACACTGTATCATAGGTTTTTGGGTAAACCGTGATAATTATAATAAAGGAAGTGAGAGTCCTGTATAGTATTTTTAGAAGCCTCTTATAAGTGTCCGTCTCTCACCGGCCTTGTAAGGGGTTTCATTTTTAAACATAATAACATGGTAAATAATAAAGAAAAAAAATGGTCGTTAATTAAAAAAGAATGGATTGAAAACAAATCCTTAAACGACGAACAACTTGGAATGCTTATTCGTGCTTTAGTATGCTCAAGCATGCCTAAGGATGCTTACGTTAGTGGTATGTATGCTATAGCATTAGATGAGTATGCTCGAGTAAACAAGTTTAACGAACAACAAGCTCAAGCACGTAAAGAAAAAGCTCAAAAAGCAGCAGAAAGTAGATGGAATAGTATGCCTAAGCATGCTCAAGCATCCTCAAGTATGCTAAACGATGCCATTATAGATATAGATATAGATAAAGATATAGATAAAGGTATAGATATAGATAAAGAGATAGTTATAGATAGAGTTAAAGAGTTTGATGAAATATTTGAATAAGATGAGAAAGATAGTATACTTGTTAATAAGCTTTATGGTATTGTTAACCTCTTGTTCTAAGCAAGAAGATATATGCGGTGTAATTCTTGGTGGTTACAGTGAATGGAATGATTACTACCTTGAGTACAATTACTACTTCAGACTGGATGTAGATAATAAAGCTCAGGTTGATGAGTTAACATTTAACTCTTTCTCAGTAGGAGATTATATATGTTTAGATTATTAAGATATGGAAACAAAAATATGTACAAAGTGTGGTAAAAACTTACCCATAACAGAATATTATACAATAAAAAGTAAGTATGCAAAAACGTATACATACAATTACTGTCGTAAATGTCATTATGAAAAGATGACTAAACATACGGCTCACAAATGGAGAAAGGATAATCCTAAACGTTGGAGCAAGGATGTTCAAAAAGCTCAACAGGCAATGTTTGGTAGAGACCGTAAAGGAGTGTATCTGCTTGTAACTACTAAAGGTTTATATGTAGGTAGTACCGATAAGTATGAACACAGAATAAAACAGCATAGAAACAGTGATTTTGGTGGTAATATGAAACATAAAGGAGCATTTGTAATTTATGCTATTCTGTTAGAAGAGATAGATAGTAAAAGAAAGAGATTACAAAGAGAAAAGTATTGGATAGCAAAACTTAGACCAAGATTAAATATAGTTTACAACCCAGACTACCAGAAGACATACTTAGGAGGTTACGAAAAAAAGTAAAACTCTCGGTCTTAGTTACTCTACCTATTTATGAATATTAAGGCTATCACAAAGATAGTGTAATTATTTATTAACCTATTAATTTTTTCTTATGAACAAAGAGGAATTAAAAACATTGGTTAAAAAATACTTTAATTTGACGGAAAATATTACAACTGAAAATAACGAAAAAGTGAAAGAACAATCTTTTACTGAAGCTACTCTTGCTGATGGAACCAAAATTACCAATATGGTAGATGGAGATTTCGAAGTAGGACAAACTTTACATGTTATTACAGAGTCTGGTGAACATGTGTTAGCTCCATCCGGGGAACATACCACAGAATCAGGTATTGTAATCACCGTTGATGGTGAAGGTATTATAACCGGTGTTCATCACCCAGACTCAGAAGGAGATGGTTCATTAGCAGAACAAGAAATGGCTGCTGAAGAAACAACTACTGAAGAGAATAAAACAGAACTGGCCGAAGAAGAAGTAATCGAAGAGGTTACTATGGAGGACGGTGATGTAAAAGAGGCTATTATAGAAGCAATTGCTGAAGTAGTAGCACCTGAAATCGAAGCTATGAAAAAGAAAATGGCTGAGATTGAGGAAGCAATGAAAGAGCATATGAGTGCTCCAGCTGCCCAACCAACAAAAGAGTCTAAATTTGCAAAAGAAGAAAAGTCATTAGATTTTTTATCTAATAACTACAACTTTAAAAAAGCACAATTAGACGCAATCTTAAACAAACGTAAATAACCTATAAAATTTAAACATTATGGCATTAGATGTCTCGGCTTTAAATGATTTCTCGAATGAGGTAGCTGGTAAAGTAGTACCAAGAATGGTATTCGAAGGATATACTACTTCTGTACTTCCTATCCAAACTGGAATCAAATATCAAGAGCCACTTAACATTTTTGACACTACATTAGTAGTTCAAACTGGAGATTGCGTATCGAGTCCTTCTGGATCTTTCACTGCAACTCAAAAAACTATTACCGTTGCCCAAAGAACTTCTTTCGATGGTCTTTGCTTGGATCAACTTAACCCTAAATACTTAGGTATTTCTGCTTTAGATGCGGGTTCGTATAATGAAACCTTCAAATTAGCTGAAGTTTACACATCTCAGATTGTAAACCAAATGAAGAAAGAAGATGACCTTTGGTTGTGGAATTCTGACAACCTTTCTGGTCTTACTTCTGTAGCTTCTGGATCTGTATTAGTTCCTGAAGGAACAGGATCATTTACTTCTACTACTGCATTAGATATTTTAGATGCTTATATCGCTGATATTCCTTCTGATATTGCAGACCGTGATGATTTGACAGTATGGATGTCAGTTTCTAACTTCCGTCAGTACATTGCTGCACTTCGTAAAACTAACAACTATTACGATGGTTCAGTAGATGGATCAAGAGCTGCTCAAGGTACTTTAATGTCTCAGTATCCTTTTGCTAACGTAAAAGTAGTAGGTACTCCTGGTATTACAGGTGGACGAATCGTGCTTATGCCTGATGCATATGCAGTAATTGGAACAGATACTTTAGAAGATATCGATAACTTCCAATTATTCTACGATATTAGAGAAGATAAGCTTTTCCACAGACTTAAGCATAAGTTAGGAGTAGCTGTAGCCTTCCCTGAGTATATTCTTACAAATAACTTATAAGAAGCAATAATAAGGGCCGGCTTATTGGTCGGCCTTTTTTTTAACTAATTTAAAACATATACAAAATGGCATGTAGTTTAACTTCAGGTATAAGTTTACAATGTAGAGATAATATTGGTGGTATTGACGCTATCTATATTTTATCTGGATCAGTAAGCTCTATTACCGATAGTGCAGGTGCTATTTCTGACATTAATGGATCTGGAACTTTCTTTAAACTTAACCTTCAAAGAGGGGTAGGTGATTATACAGAAACTCCAACACCATCGTTAGAAAATGGAACCGTGCATTATGTACAAACAATCAACGTGGCATTTCCAAAATTAGATGCTTCTTTAAGAAATCAGGTAAACGTACTTGTAAAATCACCTGATTTAAAAATCGTAGTTCAGACTTCAAACGGAGCTGATGACAATGTAGGAAAATTCTTCTACGTAGGACGATACAGAGGAGCAACTGTAACTGGAGGTGCCGGTACTACCGGAACAGCATTTGGCGATGCTAACCAGTACGCACTTACATTTGAAGCAAACGGAGAACCTTACCCAGCAGAAGAAATCACCACATCAGGTGCTTTAACTGACGCTTTAACAGGTATCACTGTAGCATAAATTAACTTAGAAACAGGGGTTAGGTTTTAGGCTTAATCCCTTTTTCTTATATTATAAGTAATGATAAACTTCTACAGAAATAATCCTACTAATACGTTTGCAGTATATCCAGACTATACATCGTCATATTCTGATAGACCGGACGTTAGGTATACTTTTACTTTAGATCAGGATTATGATAGGAGTTTAACTACCTTTACCGGGTCTTTAATTAATACACCAACCAGAGTTAATCCAAGACTTGTATTTCAAGTAACAGGTTCAGCAATACCTGAATGGAGTGGTTTGTATACGTTTACTTTACAAGAATCATTAAAAGTATCGTATAAGTGGGGACAAGCTCATTTTATTTGGAATGACTATCATGTTAGATGGTCAGAATTAAACAACGACATTAGTCAATCACTAATAGACTCAGATAGAGCTAAAGTATCTGGCAGTGATGCAATAAACTTTCAATCATATACAACTTCATCTACAGAATATATTTATGATAGTGGATCAACACCACCAGACAACATACAGTATACAGGTTCAGTACAAACTGGAGCTTACATAACATATCATTTATAATGGCAAATAAAACAAATACAAAAAAGATGCACTTTGCTAAACTTGAGAGGTTTGCTACACCTCTTTTGTCATACAAAGAAAAGTCTGATGGTAAGTACGTTCGCAGTGGGAATGATAATAATTTTCCACAACATATAATCGAATTATATAACAGATCATCAATACATGCAGCAGCAGTAAATGCAATCGTAGAAGCAATTGTAGGAGAAGGTCTTACTGCAAATCAAGAAACATTTTTAGATAAAGCCAATCATCATAACGAAACATGGAACGATATATTCAATAAAGCTGCTTTAGACTTTTATTTACATGGTTCATTTTCTTTAGAGATTATTTGGTCAAGAGACAGAAGTAAAATAGCAGAAGCATATCACATTGACTTCTCTACTATTAGAGCACAAGAAAAAGACCATAGAGGTCATATACCAGGATACTACATATCAGAAGAATGGAAAAAATACAGTGAAGTAGGAGAAGATGTTCATTACCTACCTGTATTTAACCCTATGTTAAAACAGGATCAACCTTCTCAAATTTACGTTAGTAAAGCATACAGACCTGGACAACAATATTATCCGCTACCGGTTTATATGGGAGCGTTAAAAGTAATTGAGTTAGATACAGCAGTAGATAGCTGGCATGTTTCTAACATTAACAACGGCTTGGCTCCTTCACTTGCCATAACAACGTTTATGGGAGCATCAGTAGATGATGTAAGAGTAGTTGAAGAGTCTTTAAGAGCTAACTATGGAGGAACAGAAAATGCAGGATCACTTCTATACATGGATGTAGATAGTCCTGAAAATGCTCCTAAAATAGAACCAATACCTCAAAATGGTGCAGATTCATATTATTCAGATTTAAATGATATGACTATTCAGAAAATACTAACTGCACACAGAATTACTTCACCAATGTTATTAGGTATTAAGACAGAGGGTCAACTTGGTGGAAGAGAAGAAATGATTGATGCAATGTTATTATTCCAACATAACGTTGTACAACCTTTACAGCAAGATATTCTTAGATCTTTTGAAACTATCTTAGAAGTTAACTATCCAGATATTGTTATTGGTGTAGATACCAAACAATTATTTGAGGACGGTACAACAGAAGAAGAAGTAGTTACTTCAGTAGAAGTTACTGATCAAGAAGATCAACAAATTAACGAAGATACTAACCCATTAATCTAATAGTATGACTACAACTTTTTTAATTAGTGAAAACGTACTTAGAACTTACACCGACATTAATAATAATGTTGATAGTGAGTTAATTAAGAATGCCATTAGAGAAAGTCAAGATATTTTACTTCAGTCTACTATTGGAACTAATCTGTATCAAAAAATTATTACCTTAGTAGATGATGGTACAATTACTGATGCTGGTAATAGTAATTACAAATATCTTCTTGACAATTATATTCAAGATTATTTACTATATGCAGCATATTATTATGCTTTAGACTCAATCTACTTAAGAAGCAGAAACAACGGACTATTACAACCAGACGGGGGAGAAAATAGCAATGCTGTAGACAGAACTCTTTATAACCAAAAAAGACAAGTAGTTCAAAATAAGATGGAATACTATAACGATATGTTAACTAAGTATTTAATCGAAGAACAAAACTTATTCCCAGAGCTAAACAACAGCGATAAATTATACGAAACCAGACCTGATTATAGTACTAAATACGGACAACCATTTGCTTTTAGACGTAATACAATGAATGCAGCATATGCAAATCAATACGGTATACCGGTATATGATAGTAACTATCCTCAGTTTCCTCAACCATACTTTGGATACGGTAGAACTTCAAATAAACCTAAATAAAAATACTAATGGGAGTAAATCTTACCAACTTATATATTGACGAAACATTTCAGAAACTTGTACAGATAGACGGCAATGCAATATCTGATGGTACAGGTTCTGCTATTACTTCCTTAGATATAACTGCATCACATGCTGTAAGTGCTTCTTATGCTGTATCTTCATCACACACTCTAAATGCAAATACAGCCACTTCAGCAAGTCATGCAATAAACTCAGATCTTGCAGTAACAGCATCATATGCTATTAACAGTACACCGCAAGTAAGTGCTTCTTATGCTACTTCAGCATCACATGCTTTACAAGCAGATAATGCAACCAGTGCTGATTACGCTACATCAGCCTCTCATGCTGTAAATGCTAACACAGCTTCAAATGCTCTAAAAGTAGATATCAACGCACCTTTAGACTGGAAGTATATCGTAGGAACAGATGGAGATATAGGGTTCCAAAAACTATATGGTAACCTTCCTCAAATCAACAACACAACAAATGCTATATCGGCATCTACTTTTATAGGAGCTTTACAGGGTAACGCTACATCAGCTACCGTAGCTTCTTCAGCAGCATCAGCTAACAAAGTATCTATACAATCTCCAGGTTTTGATTGGAAATATATAACAAGTGTAGATGGTTTAGGTACCCAGTATGTATATGGTAACAGTCCACAGATAAACGACCAATTAAATGCTATATCAGCATCATCGTTTACAGGTAGTTTACACGGTACAGCATCATATGCTTTAAACGCTAACGTAGATTCTGGATCATGGGATGGACAATATAACTCCCCTACCCCTGTTCTTATCAGCTCATCTCTTGTACAGCTTAAAGCAAGTGATGTTGAAATATATGGAGATTCATCAGCACCATCTCTTAGAGTTATAGCACCAGAAGGTTCTAACGGAGCTGTAAGAGCAAGTGTTTACGGAACAGGTTCAGTAGGCTACCCTATTGGTTTTCAAGCTAACTATATTTCAGGTGGACTTTATTACGTAGGTTTGGCTATGCAGTTTGATGCTACCGATCCAAATAATGTTAAACCTATTTGGTATATGGATAGTAACGGTAACGGTTCAACAATCGTATCAGAAGATCTTTTCTCGATAGATATCTTAAACGGAGATCCTTTAACCATAAACGCACCTACAATCTTTACAGCTGGTGCTACAGGTTCTCTTTTTGGAACAGCCTCTCACGCTATATACGCTGAGACAGCCGG
>Ga0222714_10001386_pt1 | contig 27308 bp, 27 predicted proteins | sample C33_3DmetaG_FD_165048 | JGI IMG/M metagenome (GOLD analysis project Ga0222714, IMG submission 165048) | Estuarine water microbial communities from San Francisco Bay, California, United States - C33_3D | ecosystem: Environmental > Aquatic > Marine > Unclassified | place: USA: California...
TTTATTGATACCAAGTTTATAAATTTTTTTTTTTATAAAATTAGAATTAAATTCGAGTTTATTTAATTGTTTTTTATATTTTTTTATTGTTGTAGCTACTTTGCCCATTAAAGTTATTTCATAAGATGTTAAAAGCAGGTTTCTTGAAGAGAGAGCAGCACCATTTTTAATTCTAATAGTTTTGCATTCAATTAAATTTGTTTTTAGTTTATTTAATTTAATAAGTTTTTTAATAAGGTACATTTGTTGGTAGTCTTTTTTCCCCATAAATACTTTTGTGGAATTAACAATTGATAATAATTGAGCCATAACTTTTAAAACTCCATCAAAATGTCCTTTTCTATATTTTTGTTCCATTATATTTTTTATTTTAGGAAATTTAGAAATTGCAGAGTTCCACTCATAAACTTCTTTAACATTAGGTAAAAATACATAATCAACTTTTAATTTTTTACAAATTGCTAGATCTTGTTTAATTTTATTAGGATAGGTTTGAAAATCTTTTTTTTTATTAAACTGCTTTGGGTTAACAAAAATACTTACAATTGTTTTTTTTGATTTTTTTTTACTTAATTTTATTAAAGAGCAGTGACCTTCATGCAAAGCTCCCATGGTAGGTACAAAGCCAATATTATCTAAATTATGAGTAATTTTGTTAATTGTGTTAGATTTTTTTATTATTTTCATTTAATACATTTCATAACTAAATTATGATTAATCAAGCAATTATACCATTGGCAGGCTTAGGAACAAGATTATTACCATTAACAAAATCTTTTCCAAAAGAAATGTGGCCTTTAGGTAAAGTATCGATTTTAGAAAGAATTTTATCAGAGTGTTTAAGTGCTGGTATTCAAGAAATTTTTTTAATTATTTCAGATAGAAAAAGAATTATCAAAGAGTATTTTGAAAATGATAAAAAATTTGAAAAAAAAATTTTCAAAAATAAAAAAGCACTACAACAACTTAATATTCTTAAAAAATATAAAAAAAAAATTAAATTTGTATTTCAAAATAAACCACTTGGTTTAGGAGATGCTGTAAGAACATGTAAAAATAAAATTACATCTAGCCATTTCTTATTGGTTTTACCAGACGATATAATTATAAAAAAAAATTGCTCAAAAGAATTAATTATTGCTTATAATAAAAAAAAATCATCTGTTGTTGCTATTAAAAAAGTATCAGACAAAGAAGTCAGCAGATATGGTGTAGCCGGGTATTCTTCAAAAAGTGGAAATCTTTTGAAGATAAATCAATTTGTTGAAAAGCCTTCTATTAAAAAATCACCGTCTAATTACGCAATCATTGGCAGGTATATACTGAGTAAAAAAATTTTTAAATCTCTTAACAAGAAAATAAAAGGTAAGTTAGGCGAAATACAAATCACAGACGCAATGCAGAGTTTATTAGTTGATGATGAAAAATTTACTGGTTGTATTTTTAAAGGTAAATACTTAGATTGCGGAACTTTAGATGGATATATAAAATCTTTTAACGAAGTGGGAAAAAACTAATGAATATTTGCTTTATAGGAACCGGATATGTAGGTTTAGTTTCTGGAGTATTATTTTCTGACTTTGGGAATACAGTTTATTGTGTAGATAATGATAGAAAAAAAATATCAAATCTAGAAAAAGGTATTATTCCAATTTATGAACCTGGATTAGAGGAATTAGTTAAAAGAAATTTTAATTCTAAAAGACTGATTTTTACCACTGATTTAAAGGAAGCAGTTAAAAAATCTGATATTATATTTATTGCAGTCGGTACCCCTCCTTCAAAAGATGGTAATTCAGCTGATCTTTCAAGCATATATTCTGTTGCAAAATTAATTTCCAAAAATTTAAATAAGCACAAAATTATTATTACAAAATCTACAGTTCCTCTAGGGACTGGAGATGAAATTGAAAAAATATTATTAAAAAAAAACAAACAAAATTTATTCGATGTTGTTTCTAATCCTGAATTTTTAAGAGAGGGTGAGGCTATTAGAGATTTTAGATATCCTGACCGGGTAGTTATTGGAACAAATAATGTAAATAAAGTTGGTCCTATAATGACCAAATTGTATGAGCCGATTATTAAAAAAGGAGCTAAGTTTATAGTTGTTAAAAGAAGAGCTGCTGAATTAATCAAGTATGCAGCCAATGCGTTCTTAGCAACAAAAATCACTTTCATAAATGAAATAGCAAACTTATGCGAAAAATCCGATATTAATGTTGAAGATGTTGCTATGGGAATTGGAACTGATGCAAGAATTGGGTCTAGGTTTTTAAGGGCTGGACCAGCATATGGCGGATCTTGCTTTCCAAAAGATACCAAAGCTTTAGTCAAAACTTCAGAAAAATATAAAGTTAATTTAAACGTTGTTAAAAGTGTTATTCATTCTAATGATACAAGAAGCAACTTAATTACAGATAAAATTTTAAAAATACTTAAAAATCCAAAAGGTAAAAATATTGGTTTTTTAGGTGTTACTTTTAAAGCTAACACTGACGATATGAGAGACTCTTCTTGCCTTTCTATTATTCCAAAATTAATTAAAAAAAAATGTAAAATAAATTACTATGATCCAACAGGTCAAAAAGATATTTTTGAAAAAAATAAATCAATACTATTTTGTAATAATGCTGATTTAGTTATAAAAAATTCAGATCTTATTGTAATTCACACAGAGTGGGATGAATTTAAATCGTTAAAATTTGATAAGTATGGAAAAAAAGAAAAAGTTATTATTTTTGATTTAAGAAATTTATACCATCCTAATGATTTTATAAATAAAAAAATAAAATATTTTTCGATTGGCAGACCTCAAAATGTCTAAAGATCTTGTTAAATCAAGAAAAAAACATCTTTCAACTAAATTAAAAAAACCATTTTTTTATAATGTGATTCTTTTAAATGATGATTTTACAACTATGGAATTTGTTGTTAAAGTTTTAATTATGTTTTTTAAAATGTCTAAAAGCAAATCTACAACTGTTATGTTAAAAATTCACAATGAAGGATCGGCAATTTGCGGAACGTATACATTAGATATTGCTCAAACTTTAACTAAACAAGTCAATAATTACTCAAGATCAAATGGTTTTCCCTTGCAATCAATTATGAGAATTAAATAATGGCAACATTCACGAAGTCCCTAGAGAAAGCAATTGCAAAAGCTTTTCAAGTAGCCACTGAAAAAAAACATCAATATGTTACACTGGAACATTTGTTGTTAGCTTTAGTTGATGAGGAGGATGCTCAAAATGTAATGAAAGCATGCAGTGTAGATACTGATTTGCTTAAAGAAAACTTAGAGTATTACATAGACAATGAACTTGATAATATCATTAATTCTGAAAAAAATTCAGATCCACAGCCAACTTCAGGTTTTCAAAGAGTTATTCAAAGATCTATTGTGCATGTTCAATCATCAGGAAAAAGTGAAGTTACTGGCGCCAATATATTAGTCTCATTATTTGCAGAAAGAGAAAGTCACGCTACATATTTTTTACAAGAGCAGGAAGTTACAAGATACGATGTTGTTAATTTTATATCTCATGGAATTACAAAAATAGATAACTTTAGTTATACTGACAATTTAACAGATAATACTAAAACGACATCACCAAGCAAAACCTCACCGCTTGATGCTTACTGCGTTAATTTAATTAAAAAAGCTGAGAAGAATAAAATTGATACTTTGATCGGTAGAATAAGCGAAATAGAGAGAATGACCCAAGTTCTTTGTCGTAGAACAAAAAATAACCCTTTATTAGTTGGAGACCCTGGTGTTGGGAAAACTGCAATTGTTGAAGGGCTGGCAAATAAAATTTACCGAAATGAGGTGCCCGACGTTTTAAAAGGAAATGTAATTTATTCTTTAGACATGGGAGTCTTAATAGCAGGCACTAGATATAGAGGTGATTTTGAGGAAAGACTTAAATCTATAATTAATGAGATTGAAAAAAATTCCAAATATATTTTATTTATAGATGAAATACATACTTTGGTTGGAACAGGGGCAACATCCGGTAACTCAATGGATGCTGCCAATATGTTGAAACCAGCACTTCAATCTGGTCAAATAAGATGTATTGGATCAACTACATTTTCTGAATATAGACAATTTTTTGAAAAAGACAGAGCTCTGCAAAGAAGATTTCAAAAAATAGACATCTTAGAACCAAGTGTAGAAGAAACTTATAAAATTATGTTTGGTCTAAGAAGTAAATATGAAGATTTTCATAAAGTTAAATATTCTGATGAAGCTATTAGAGCTTCTGTAGATTTATCATACAAATATATTGGCAACAAAAGATTACCAGACAAATCAATTGATATTATTGATGAACTTGGCTCAAGTGAATCATTAAAACCGTCAGAGCAAAAAAAGGATATCTTGCTAGAAGCAGATGTTGAAAAAATAGTATCTAAGATGACCAAAATTCCAGAAAAAAATATTACGTTAAATGATCGAAATTATTTGAAAGATATTGATAAAAATTTAAAAAGATTAATTTATGGACAAGATCATGCAATAGAGGCATTGGCAAATTCTATTAAGTTATCAAGATCAGGATTGCGAGATACTCACAAGACTATTGGAAATTATTTGTTTAGTGGACCTACTGGAGTTGGAAAGACAGAGCTTGCAAAACAATTAGCAAAAATTCTTGGTGTTGAATTATTACGTTTTGATATGTCAGAATATTCTGAGCGTCACACAATATCAAAATTAATTGGAGCACCTCCAGGTTACGTTGGTTTTGATCAAGGAGGACAGTTATCTGAATCTGTAGAAAAAAATCCTCATGCTGTTTTGCTAATAGATGAAATTGAAAAAGCTCATCCTGATATTTATAATATTCTTTTGCAAATAATGGATTATGGAACTTTGACTGATCAAAATGGAAAAAAAATAGATTTTAGAAATATTATATTAATTTTAACTACTAATGCAGGTGCAACCGACCTAGAAAAAAATCAAATGGGGTTTGATAAAAAGGAAAGCAATGAAAATGATTTTGAGACGATAAAAAAAGTGTTTACCCCAGAATTTAGAAATAGGTTAGATTCTTTAATCAGATTTAATAATTTGGATAAAAAAATTATTAAATTAATAGTCAGTAAATTCATCATGGAACTTGAAACTCAACTAAATGCTAGAGATATTACCATCGAAATTTCTGATAAAGCTACAGATTTAATATGTGAACTTGGTTATGATAAAATTATGGGCGCAAGACCAATATCAAGAGTAATTGATGAAAAAATAAAAAAACCGTTAGCTAATGAAATTATTCATGGAAAATTGATAGATGGTGGATTAGTAAAAATTGATACCAAGAATAAAGCATTTGATTTTCAAATAAGCAAATTAGAAAAAGTTAAAAAAATTTCTATTAAAAACTAAATTATTTTGTTATTTCAAAAATAGTTTCAATCTCTACAGCAGCATTTAAGGGTAGGCTACTAACACCAATAACTGCTCTCGCATGCTTTCCTTTTTCACCAAAAATTTCAACCAGCAAATCTGAGGCAGCATTTAATAGAATCGCATGATCAGTAAAATCTTCTGTAGAATTAATAAAACCGTTAATTTTTACGCATTGTTTTACATTATTTAGATTTATTAGAGATTTTTTGAGATGACCAATCGCATTTAAAATTGCATATCTGGCAGCTTTTTTTCCATCTTCTAAAGTTAAATCTTTTCCAATTTTACCTTTGATCATATTACCATTGTGATCAATAGGAAGTTGACCAGAAATATAAATAGCACTGCCACAATGTTTATAAGCAACGTAGTTTCCTACGGGTGAAGGAGGATTTGGTATTGATATTTTTAGATCAATAATTCTTTGTTCAATATCAATCATTTTTTTCTTTAGTTTTAGATTTCTTTTTTTCTTTTTTTGGCTTTTTTTTAATTTTTTTACCTTTTTTGTTTGCGTCGTATTCTAGTCTTTTTTCAATTAAGTCTAGCGCCTCTTCCATTGTAACACTTTCAGGATCTTTATCATCAGGAATAGTTGCATTAATTGTTTTGTATTTAATATATGGTCCATACGAACCTTTCATAACTTTAACAGGCTTTTTATCCTCTGGGTGCTCGCCAATAGTTTTAATTTCGTTGGAAGATCTTCTGCCTGGCTTTGCTTCAGCAATCATCGTTATAGCTTTATTAATACCTATAGAAAAAATATCTTCAGGAGTTTCTAATGTAGCTGATTTTTTTTCACATTTTACATACGGGCCATATCTTCCGTTATTTAGAATAATATCCATATTATTTTCTGGATATTGACCCAAAACTTTTGGCAAAGAGGCTAAAAATCTAGCTTTTTCCAAATTAATATCATCTAATGAAATTCCTTTAGGTATAGACACATTTTTCAAATCTTTTTCATCATTTCCAATTTGTAAATAAGGACCAAATCTCCCTTTTTTTAAAATAATATTTTTTCCTTCTTCTGTTTTTCCAATTTCTTTTGGCTCTGCTAAATAATCTTGTTCTGCTGCCTTAATTCTTGATAGAGGTCTTGTAAATTTACAATCTGGGTATTTAGAGCATCCAATAAAGGCACCAAATCTACCTATTTTTAAACTTAACTCACCTCCACATTCGCATGCTCTTTTAATTTTTCCATCTTTGTCTTTATCAAAAATAATTTCACCAAGACTATCATTCATCATATCTAGAATTGCTCTAGTTCTAAGTTCTTTCACTTCAGTTACATTTTGATTAAATTCTTTCCAAAATTTTGACAAAACTTCTATCCAATCAATTTTTCCAGCTGTAATATCATCTAAACTTTCCTCGAGACCTGCAGTAAAATTATAATCAACATACTGTTTGAATAATTGATTTAAAAAAGCTGTAATTAATTTTCCACGATCGGTAGGTATAAATTTTTTATTTAAAACTTCGACATAATTTCTCGTAGACAAAACAGATATTATACTTGCGTATGTTGATGGTCTACCAATACCCAGTTCTTCTAATTTTTTAACTAAACTTGCTTCTGAATATCGTGGAGGTGGTTGAGTAAATTTTTGTTCATTTAATATTTTTTCTAAAGGGGCCAACTCATTTTCTCTAACTTCTGGTAATAAATTATCTTCTTCATTTTCCTCTTTTTCTTTATCATCTTCATCTTTGATGTCCTGATATAATTTTAAGAAACCATCGAATTTTTGAATAGATCCGTTTGCTCTAAAAACTATACTTTTATCATTATTTGCCAAATCCACTGCTGTCCTCTCGAATTCTGCACTTTCCATTTGTGAAGAGACAGTTCTATTCCAAATTAATTCATATAATCTGAATTGATCTTTATCTAATTTTGACTTTAAACTTTCTGGTGTTCTGTTAATATCGGTAGGTCTTACGGCTTCGTGTGCTTCCTGAGCATTTTTTGCTTTTTTTCCTGAATAATTTCTTGCTTCTTTTGGTAGATATTCATCTCCAATTTTATCTTTTATATACTTTCTGCAATCAGCTACCGCTTCTAAAGAAATATCAGTACCATCTGTTCTCATATAGGTAATTAAACCAACTGTTTCTCCGTCAATATCAATACCTTGATACAATCTTTGAGCTATTTGCATTGTCCTTGAAGCTCCAAAACCCAATTTTCTAGATGCATCTTGTTGCATAGTAGAGGTTCTAAATGGCGCATAGGGATTTCTTTTAAAAGGTTTGCTTTCAATACTAGCAACTTTAAATTCATTTTTTTTAATGGTTTCAACTACGTTGTTGGCTTCCATTTCATTTTTAAATGAAAACTTTTCAATTTTCTGAGAATTGTAAATATTTAGTTTTGCTTGAAATTCTTTATTTTCATGATTTTTAAATACCGCACCCAATGTCCAAAATTCGCTTGGAGTAAATAATTCTATTTCATGTTCTCTTTCTACAATGATTTTTAATGCCACTGATTGAACTCTTCCAGCGGATTTGGAGCCTGGTAACTTTGTCCATAAAATTGGAGAAATATTAAAACCAACTAAATAATCTAATGCACGTCTAGCAAGGTAAGCATTAACGAGTTCAATATTAATGTCTCTTGGGTTCTCAATTCCATGAACAACTGCTTTTTTTGTAATTTCGTTAAAAACAACTCTTTCTACTTTTTTATCTTTTAATAAATTTTTTTCTTCCAATATATGTTTTACATGCCACGCAATTGCTTCACCTTCTCGATCAGGATCGGTAGCTAAAATAATTTTACTTGAATCTTTAGCAGCGTCGGAAATTTCTTTAATATGTTTTTTAGAAGTAATATCAATTTCCCAAATCATATTAAAATTATTTTCAGTATCAACAGATCCATTTTTAGACGGCAAATCCCTCACATGTCCAAAGCTTGCAAGAACAACGTAATCATTACCAAGATATTTATTAATTGTTTTAGCTTTTGCTGGACTTTCGACGATTACAAGATTCATAATGTTTGAAGCACTGTCAAAAAATTAGGCAATTGTCAAATTTTACTAATTTTTGATCTAAAAGGGTTGAATGAATTTTCTAATTAGTATTATATGGTTAAATATAAACTAACATTTAAAAAAGGGACATTTATGTTAAAATCACTAATTAAATCTGCGTTTGTTGTGTTGTTAATGACAACTTTTGCACAAGCAGCAGATTACGGAACTTTAAAAAAACTTAAAGATTCTGGCACAATCACAATAGGTCATAGAGAGTCATCTGTGCCTTTTGCTTATTACAACAAATCACAAAAACCTATTGGATACTCCATGGATTTATGTGAAAAAATTGTTCAAAGAGCTGAAAAAGAAATTGGAAAAAAATTGGTAAGAAAATACTATCCAGTTAATCCAAAAACAAGAATCCAACTTCTTGCAAATGGAACAATCGATATTGAATGCGGTTCAACGACGAACAATTTAACAAGACAACAGCAAATTGATTATGCTCATGTAACTTTTATTACTGGTACAAAACTACTAGTAAAAAAATCAAGTGGAATTAAATCAATTGATGGCATGAAAGGCAAAAAAATTGCTTTAGCGCAAGGTACAACAAATGAAAAAGCTGTTGTTAAAATTAATTCTGATAAAAAACTTGGAATTAAAGTTGTGAATGTGAAAGATCATGCCGAAGGTTTCTTGGCATTAGAAACTGGTAGAGTAGATGCTTATTCAACAGATCATATTTTGTTGTTTGGATTAATATCTAAAGCAAAAAAACCAGCTGATTATGATGTGGTAGGTCAATTTTTATCATACGATCCATACGCTATTATGGTTAGAAGGGACGATTCTGCAATGCGTTTAATTGCAAACTCTGAGCTTTCTGATTTGTTTAGATCTGGTGAAATAAATAAGATTTATGACAAATGGTTTATGAAACCACTACCAGAAGGTGGAAAAGCATTAGGCGTACCGCAAACTGATTTATTGCAGGCTGCGTTTACAATGCAAGCATTACCATACTAGGCAACTCTTAGTTTTTCACATGGGTCATTAATGTGACCCATGTGAACAAAATCACATATCTTAATGAACTATAATTGGAACTGGTCAGTATTATTTGAACAACAATATTTTGATTGGATTATATCAGGTACATTATGGACAATTTATTTATCTTTAGCAGCATCTGTAATTGCTTTTTTTTTAGGTTCATTAATAGGGATATTAAGAACTTTAGATAATAAAATTTTAAATTTTATTGGTACTACATATGTAGAAATTTTTAGAAATATTCCATTATTAGTTCAAATGTTTATTTGGTACTTTGTATTTCCTGAGCTAGTACCTAAAGAATTTGGTAACTGGTTAAAACAAGATCTTCCAAACCCAGAGTTTTCTTCAGCCTTATTTTGCCTTGGAACTTACACTGCTTCAAGAGTTGCTGAACAAGTAAGGTCTGGAATAAATTCTGTATCTACAGGAGTAGGTAGCGCTGGTTATGCTACAGGGTTAACTACCTATCAGCTATATATTTATATTTTATTACCAATTGGTTATAGGATAATAATTCCACCTCTTACCTCTGAATTTTTGACTATCTTTAAAAATTCATCCTTGGCATTAACAATAGGTCTTTTGGAACTAACAGCTCGTAGCAACATGATCATGGATTGGACTTTTCAAGGCTTTGAGGCATTTACTGCCGCTACAGTTATTTACGTTTCTGTAACTATGATCGTCACATTAATAATGCAAAGAGTTGAAAAGCAAACACAAATTCCTGGTTTTATTAGGCAAAAAACATGATTAAAAATTTTGATTTTGACGTAATCATAGGTTCTTTGCCATTCTTGTGGAAAGGTTTGCAAGTAAGTTTTTATTTAACTTTTTTAGCCTTAATAGGCGGGATTTTATTTGGAACTCTATTGGCTTTAATGAGAATTTCCAATTTTAAATTTCTACAATATTTTTCAATGACCTATGTAAATTTTTTAAGATCCATGCCACTTATTTTGGTTATTTTTTGGTTTTTTTTCTTAATTCCTCTAATCATTGGAAGACCAATAGGTGGATTTTATTCAGCTGTTATTGCTTTTACAATGTTTGAAGCGGCTTATTATAGTGAAATTATTCGAGCAGGATTATTAAGTGTTTCTAGTAATCAAGTGGCAGCCGCTAGAGCTACCGGTCTCTCTTACTCTCAATCAATGATTTATATTATTTTACCTCAAGCTTTTCGTAATATGATTCCAGTTTTACTTACACAAGCAGTAATTTTATTTCAGGATACATCATTAGTATACGTAGTTAGCTTAAGAGATTTTATGACAGCCAGCTCTATTGTTGCACAAAGCCAATCTAGATTAGTTGAAATGTATCTATTTGCTGCTTTAATTTATTTTTTAATATGTTTCACTTTTTCCTTTATGATTAAAAGAATTCAAAATAGAAAGGTTGTCCAATGATTGAATTAAAAAATGTAAGTAAATGGTATGGAACCTTTCAGGTCTTAAAAGATTGCAGTGTCACAATTCAAAAAAGTGATGTTATGGTTATTTGCGGTCCGTCTGGATCAGGTAAATCAACTTTAATTAAGTGCGTAAATGGATTAGAAAAATTTCAAGAGGGGGAAATTTTTGTAAACTCAATTAAAGTTAACGATCCAAAAACTAATTTGAATGATTTAAGGGCAAAAATTGGAATGGTGTTTCAAAATTTTGAATTGTACCCACACATGTCAGTGTTAAAAAATATTTCTTTAGCACAAGTTAAAGTTCTTAAAAGAAGTTTAGATGAAGCGGATGCAAAATCTATGTCTTTATTAGAAAGAGTAGGGCTAAAAGATCAAGCTGCAAAATTTCCAGCTCAATTATCTGGAGGACAACAACAGCGAGTGGCTATTGCAAGAGCTTTAGCTATGGATCCTATCGCTATGCTCTTTGATGAACCTACTTCCGCATTAGATCCAGAAATGATTAATGAAGTGTTAGATGTTATGGTTGAGTTAGCCCAAGATGGTATGACTATGGCGGTCGTAACGCATGAAATGGGCTTTGCTAAAAAAGTAGCTGATAAAATTTTATTTATGGATGAAGGCCGTATTGAAGAAACCGCTGATAAAGAGACTTTTTTTACAAATCCAAAATCAGACCGAACTAAATTATTTTTATCTAAAATATTATCTCACTAGTGGTAATTCGCAAAAACTGCTAAATCATCGTTTGATGGCAAATAAACAAACAAAAATGGTTGGTATTATTGGAGGAATGGGACCTCATGCTTCCAATCGTTTTATGGAAATTTTTTATAATTACAAAAGTCAAGCTATCGAGAGTAATTATCCAAGATTGATATTAGATAGCAACACTCAGATACCTAGTAGGGTAAAAGCAATATTTGGAAAAAGCAAAAGTCCTGCCTTAGCTATGATTAATAGCGCTAAAAAGCTTCAACAATACGGCTGTCATGCAATTGCCATTCCTTGCAATACTGCTCATGCCTGGCATGAAGAAATAAAAAAAAAGGTAAATATTCCAGTTTTTAATATTATCGACTGTGTTTGTAATGAAATTAAATCAAAATTATTAAAAAAAAAAATTAATGTTTATGTTTTTGGTACTCAAGCAACTCAAAAATTAGGACTGTATGAAAATAAACTTATTCAAAATAAAAATTTAAATATTAAAATAGTTAAAAAAAGCATTCAAACTAAAATTGATAAAATTATTTATCTAGTAAAAAAAAATAATTTACAAAAAAAATATATTAATGATTTTAAAAAAATTATATCTTTATTAAAATTAAAAAATAAAAATAATTTAATAATTTTAGGCTGTACTGAATTATCCTATTTTAAAGATATCAATTTAAAAAATTGTAACTTAATAGATTCAAGCTTTGTTTTAGCAAAAAATACATATCTTTTTTGCGAAAAAAAATAACTTAAATGCCTGTAATTGATAATTTTTCTTATATTGATGAAGGGGAGGGCTTCCCTCTAGTATTAGTTCATGGTTTTTTGGGTAATGCAGAAATGTGGAGACCGCAAATTGATGAATTTAAAAAACATTTTAGAGTGATTGCACCTGATTTACCTGGTTATGGTAAAAATAAACATTATAAATTAATTAATAGCATTGAAGGTTTTGCTTCTGAAATTTTTAATTTTTTGCAAAAAATAAAAATTGAAAAATTTAATTTATTAGGTCATTCCATGGGAGGAATGATAGTTCAACAAATGAGTGTTACTTTCTCAACTTATATAAATAAATTAATTTGTTACAGTACTGGCTCTATAGGTGAAATGCCAAATAGATTTGAAACTATTGACGAGTCTAGAAAAAAAATAAAATTAAATGGATTAGAAATTACTTCTTTAAATATTGCGAAAACTTGGTTTGTGCGTGGCGATAGCGATCCTAATTTTTATTTATGTAAAAATGCATCCTCAGAAACAACTTTGGATGCAGCTGACGCCTCTTTGGTGGCTATGAAAACATGGAATGGAAAAAATAACCTTGGCAAAATTAATAATAAAACACTTATTGTTTGGGGTGATTTAGATAAATCTTATGATCGAAACCAAATTGATATTTTGCATAGCAATATAAAAAACAGTGATTTAAAAATTGCAAATGGTTTCGCGCATAACGTGCATCTAGAAAATCCAAAAATTTTCAATAAATTGTTATTAGATTTCTTAATTTAAAATATATTTGACAAGTCAATAATTAAAGTGAATTATTGCAACCTATTATTAAACTAAATAAAGGGGATTTATGAAAATAGTAAAAAATTTAGTTGCAACAGTTGTTATTAGTTTGTTTGCAACGTCTGCTTTTTCAGCTGAAAAAGTTAAAATTGGTGATCCAGGTTGGCCTGGAGCAAAAGCCATAGCTCATTTATTGCAAGCTGTAGTCAAGGACAAGATCGGTGGAGAAGCTGACATTGTTCCTGGTAATAATGCAGCAATATACGGTGCTATTGATAGAGACAAAGGTGAAATCGAAGTTCATCCAGACATTTGGTTACCTAACCAAGAAGGGTTTACTAAAAAACTTGTAAGCGGATCTGGTAATGGAAAATTAGTAATGAGCAAAAATGCATATGAAGGAAACCAAGGATATTGTGTTTCTAAAAATTTTGCTAAAAAATACAAAATTACTTCAATCTTTGACCTTGGAAGACCAGAAGTTGTTAAAGCTATGGATAGTGATGGCAATGGAAAAGGTGAGTTTTGGATTGGAGCTCCGGCGTGGGCATCAGCAAATGTAAATGAAATCAAAATAAGAGATTATAAATTACTAGAAGCTGGTATTGAACCAATTAGAGCTAACGAACCAGTTAAGGATGCTAGAGTAAAAGACTCGATAGCAAAGGGTGAGGGTTATGCTTTCTATTGCTATAAGCCGCATGCAATTTGGTCTACTTATGACATCGTTATGTTAAGTGAGCCAAAACACGATCCAGCAAAATATAAAATGGTACAGCCTAATGCTGATCCTGACTGGAAAAAGAAATCTTATGTTGCTAGCAAGGATGCACTTAAGCAAATTCAAATTGGATGGTCTAAAAGTTTAGAAAAAAAGTCTCCTGCAATTACAGGATTCTTTAAAAAATTTCAACTGACTGCAGACGATGTAGGAGCTTTAGCTTATGAAATTTCTACAAAAAAAAGAAATCCTACTGAAGTTGCAAGAGAATGGATGAAGAAAAATCCTAAAAAAGTTGACGCTTGGTTAGGACTATAAGCCAAAATCTATAAAATATTAAAATTAACCTGGTAATTTAATTACCAGGTTAATTTCATCTAAAATTGTTGTACAAACACTTATGACTGAAGTTGCTATAAAAGTTGAAAATGTTTGGAAGATATTTGGCAACAACTCTCAAGACATAATTCACTCTATACAAAATAATAACATTAGTAAAAAAGAAGCATTAGAAAAACATAATGCTGTAATTGGAGTTTCAAATGTAAGTTTTGAAGTCATGCAAGGTGAAATTTTTTGTATCATGGGCCTTTCTGGAAGTGGAAAATCAACTTTAGTCAGGCATTTCAATCGATTATTAGAGCCAACTTCTGGGAAAATATTAATTAATGGTGTTGATATCATGGGTCTGGATGAGCTTACTTTACGCGAATATCGAAATAAAAAAATTGGAATGGTATTTCAAAACTTTGCTCTAATGCCCCATAGGTCAGTGATAGATAATATTGCAATGCCATTAGAAATTAGAGGTATTAATAAAAACCAACGATATCAAGAAGTTGAAAAAATTCTTGAAATTGTTGAATTAACTGGATGGGGTAATAAGTATGCCCATGAATTATCTGGAGGAATGCAGCAAAGAGTAGGGTTAGCAAGAGCATTGGCTGCAGACCCAGAGTTATTATTAATGGATGAGCCTTTTAGCGCTTTAGATCCTCTTATTAGAAGACAGTTGCAGGAAGAATTTATCAATCTTTCAAAAAAAATGAAAAAAACAACTATCTTTATTACCCATGATTTAGATGAAGCAGTTAGAGTTGGCCACAGAATTGCGATTATGAGAGATGGACAAGTAATTCAAGTTGGAACACCCGAAGAAATTATTTTAAATCCCGTTGACGAATATGTAAAAGAATTTGTCAAAGGCATATCAAGACTAAAAGTAGTTAAGGCTCATAGTATTATGGTGCCTATAGATATTTATAAACAAAAAAATCAATCACTTCCAACTCATTCAGAAAAAATTTTAATTAATGATAATTTAAACAAAATTGTTGAAGCCGCTGTAAATCAAGATGAGGATATTACAGTTTTTGATGAAGATGGAAATCTAGTTGGTATTGTTGATAAAAAAAATCTTTTAAAAAATGTGGTTGAAAAATAGTTTATGAATTACGATAATGAGATAACTAAATTTGTTAAAACAAACTCCCCATATTATATTAAAGAATTTACTAAAATAGGTAATAGTTCAAAACGAGTTTTTTCTTTTAATTTTTTTGCTGCACTTTTGGGTCCTGTATGGTTTGGATCAAGGAATATTTGGAATTATGCTTTAGCTTTTTTAATTTTAGAAACTTTTTCTATCGTTCAAGTTATGCGAGGTTTTTTTGGAAATGTTACTACTGAAATTTATGCTAAAATTGCTGGTATAGAAAGCACATTAGTATTTCGAAATAAACAATTATCAGCAGCTTATGAAAAGGCTCCTGAAAAAGTAGAAGTTTTTAAAAGAGCTATTGAGTCTTTAGAAAAAGCGGTGACAGATTATAAAATTGAGGCAAAAGCTATAGAGGAAAGCGCAATATATATAGCAATTTTTGGTCTTGTAGGTCTTTTTTTCATAAAAATTATTCAAGGATTAGTCGCTAATCATATTTTGGAAAAAAAATTTTCTAATTATTTATCAGACACTTCAATAAGTGCTGAAATTAAATCGAAAAATATATTTTTTAGTATTTTGCTTACAGTTATTATAATTGTCTTTACCTCTTTGCATTATGCTTTTCCAGATACTTGGAGTTTTTTAAATAATTTTCCAACACATCCAGATATTAGATTAACTTCAATTAAATGGATTGAAACTGCTTTTAATTTTGCAACACTAAAAGGAGATGCTTTCTTTGATGGAATTAGTCACGGCATAAGATCAGTTTTAGATTTTCTAGAACTGTTATTTTTAGGAACTCCTTGGATTGTTATATTTTCAGTAATTGTTCTTTTGACAACATTGTCAGCTGGTCCGAGAGCTGGAATTATAACGGGCTCTTTTTTAGCCTATATGGGACTTTTGGGCTTTTGGAAGCTTGCTATGATCACAATAGCCCTTCTGAATACAGCTGCAGCTTTAAGTATAATTATAGGAATACCTCTTGGTATCTATTGTTCTCGCAGACCAAAATTCTATTCTTTTATAAGGCCTATTATGGACTTTATGCAAACAATGCCAGCGTTTGTCTTTATGATACCCGTCATTGCCTTTTTTGGAGTTGGTAAAGTGGCTGCTGTTTTAATAACAATGATTTTTGGTGGAACACCGGTTGTAAGATTTACAGTTCTTGCTTTAAAGGGAGTTCCAGAGAATGTTAGAGAAGCAGCAATTTCTTATGGAGCCTCTAAATGGTATCTGCTAAGAAAAGTTGACCTCCCATTAGCTGCTCCTACAATTATGGCTGGAGTTAACCAAACTGTGCTTTTAAGTTTAACCATGGTTGTTGTTGCTTCATTAGTTGGTGCGAAAGGTCTAGGTTTAGAGGTTCTTGAGGCATTGCAATATACAAATGTTGGACAAGGTATATTAGCAGGTATTGCAATATTATTTTGTGCTTTGATCTTGGATAAAATAGTTCAAGGAAAGAAAAATTAAATTATTATTTTTCTGTTCCGCTCATAAGTCTTTTAATATTTTCTCTATGCGTATAAATCGAAAATATAAAAAAGAAAAAATTTAAGTAAGCTATGTTTGAATCATACATAACGTATGAACAGGGAATAATAATGAGAAATGCAATTAAAGCAGATATAGACGAAATTTTAAATAATTTAGCAATTACTAACCAGCTTAAACCGTAAATAACAAACAACACAGGATTTAAAATTAGAATATTTCCAATGTAAGTGGCTACACCTTTTCCACCTTTAAATTTTAACCAAACTGGAAATACGTGCCCTAAGTAAACAATGATTGCAGATAAATAGGCATATTCAGAAAAGTATATTAGGCTTAAGAAAACAGCCAAAGAACCTTTGCCCACATCAAAAATTAATGTGAGAAGTGCTAATTTTTTACTTCCAGTACGTAGAGCATTAGTAGCTCCTATATTTCCTGAACCAATTTTTCTTATGTCTCCATAACCTAGTAAGTGAGAAAATATTAAACCAAATGGAATACTTCCTAATAGATATGAATAAATAACAACTGTAAAAAAACTCATTAATTATTAAAAACTAACTTACCATTAATAAAAGTTTTTTCTACTTTGCCTTGTAATTTTCTATTTTCAATCGCTGTATTTTTAGATTTAGATTGGATATTTTCTTTTTTTAGTACCCAAGGTTTTTCTAAATCAAAAATTGCAATATCTGCTTCTCCACCAACTGATAATGTTCCATTTCTAACTCCTAAAATTTTAGCTGGATTAGATGTGAGTTTTTTTATTACTGTATTTAAATCACAATGATTATTATGAACAAGTTCTAAGGCAAGCGGTAGAAGTGTTTCTATACCAGAAGCACCAGTCGTTGCTTGTTGAAAAGTTAATCTTTTAGATTCTTCATCCTCGGGTTTGTGATCTGAAACAATCACATCAATGATTCCATCGTTAACTGCCTGTATCAATGCTAGCCTATCTTCTTCACTTCGAAGGGGAGGTGATAATTTTAAAAAAGTTCTGAAGTCACCAATATCGTTGTCATTAAGAGAAAGATTATTAATTGAAACACCTACAGTAAATTTTATTCCTTTTTCTTTTGCAGATTTGATTAAGTCAATCGATTTTTTTGATGATATCAGCGCAATATGATATTTGGTTTTGTATTGCTCTAACAATCTTAAATCTCTCTCTATTATAATTTGTTCTGCTATTTCTGGAATTCCTTTTAGACCAAGTTTAGTAGCTAGCAGTCCATCATTTACAACTCCATTTTCAGATAAAAAGTTATCCTGCGCAAATTGAATAATTAATACATCTGTATTTTTTCCATAGTTAAAGATTTGATCCATTACTTTATTGTTTTGAATGCAGCTTACTCCGTCCGTAAAACCCCATGCTCCTCTTAATTTTAAAAGACCAAATTCTGTCATGTCGTTACCTTCGGCATTTTTAGTTAGTGTAGCTAAAGGAAATACTTTAATAATTGATTTATCTCTTGATCTTCTTTTTACAAAATCAAGTGTGGACACATTATCAATTACGGGAATTGTATTTGGCATAGTAGCAACTGCAGTTACTCCACCTGATAACGCAGCTTGACTTAAAGTTCTAAAATTTTCTTTGTATTCAAATCCAGGTTCGCCGACAAAAACACGCATATCAATGATGCCAGGTATAGCAACTTTGTTCTTACAATCATAAATTTCTGCGTCTGAAACATTTCCCTTTGTAACTTTTGAACCTACAGCCTCAATTCTTCCTTTATCATTAATTAAAATTCCTCCTATTTCATCGATATTGTTTGCTGGATCTATAATTCTCGTATTGAGGATACACTGTTTTTTCATTTATTATTTTCCATTAAAATTTTAAGGACAGCCATTCTTACAGCAACACCCATTTCAACTTGTTGCACAATAATACTGCGGTTGATATCGTCAGCTAAATTAGTATCAATTTCTATTCCACGATTCATTGGTCCTGGATGCATGATTAAAGCATCAGGTTTGGCATTTTTTATTTTTTTATAATCAAGTGCAAAAAATTCATAATACTCTCTTGTTGAAGGCACATAGGATCCATCCATTCTTTCTGTTTGCATTCGTAACATCATAATAATGTCAGATCCTTCCAGTCCTTTTTCCATATTAGTAAATGCCTTTACTCCAAAAGCCTCGATATGTTTTGGCATAAGCGTAGATGGTCCTATCACTCTTACTTCTGCACCAAGCATATTTAATAAATAAATATTAGATCTTGCTACTCTCGAGTGCATAATATCTCCACAAATAGCAACTCTTAATCCCTCAATTTTTCCTTTTTTCATTTTTATTGTCATTGCATCAAGCAATGCTTGTGTAGGATGTTCTCTTCTTCCATCTCCAGCATTAATTACAGAGCAGTTAACTTTTTGAGATAATAAATTAGCAGCACCAGAGTCTTGATGTCTGATTACTAAAATATCTGGATGCATTGCATTTAAAGTCATTGCAGTATCTATAAGTGTTTCACCTTTTTTAATGGATGAATTTACAACGTTCATATTCATCACATCTGCACCTAATCTTTTTCCTGCAAGTTCAAAAGAACTTAAAGTTCTAGTTGAGTTTTCAAAAAATAAATTGATTTGCGTTTTTCCATTCAGAATTTTTAATTTTTTATTTTCCTGACGATTAAGTTCAACAAATGCTAGCGACTCATCAAGAATAAGATTTACCTCTGGAATAGATAAATATTGAATACCGAGAAGATGTTTGTGATTAAATTTAACAGCTTGATTTTGGTTTAATGCCATTAAAACCAGGTCTATAGGCTGATTTTAATATCAAAGCAAGTTATTTGTTTAAATAGTCAATAAAACCTTGCAAAATAAAAGCTGCTGAATTTTCATCTAATCTCTTTTTTTTGGATGAGCTATTAATATTTAATTCCTCCATACTTTTGAATGCGCCTTCGCTAGATAATCGTTCATCCCACAATGTAATAGGTAAAGAAATAAATTTTAATATATTTTTAACAAAGTCTTTTGTTGATTGAGATCTTGGGCCTTCAGTTCCATCCATGTTAATTGGATGACCAACAACTATACCTTTGATATCATTTTCTAGAATTATTTTATTTAGTTTTTCAATTACATTTTTAAGCTTATCTACTTTAATAGTTTCATAGGGCGTAGCTATAATGTGTGAGCTATCACAAATAGCGACACCAATATTTTTTTTACCAGGATCAATTCCTATCAAACGTGAACTTTTACCAACTTCTTGGGCAAATTCAGAATTCTCTAAAAGGTTGTAAGTTTTCATTAAAGTGTTAATTTACCGTAATTTTTCACTAAGTCTAATGTCAATTAATAAAGAAACAGTAAAGAAAATTTCTAAGTTATCAAGAATAGCTTCAAATGAACAATTTGAAGATTCTATGATTAAAGATCTTAATTCCATTTTGAAATTTGTTGAGCAGTTAAATGAACTTAACATTAAAAATATCGAACCTTTATCCTCTGTAGTGGAACAAAAATTATTTCAGCGAGAAGATGTTGTTAAAATAATGAATGAAAAGGAAGATGTACTAAAAAACTCACCAGACAAAAATGAGAATTATTTTGTGGTTCCAAAAGTAATCGAATAATTGAATGACTACGATTGCAAAATATACTTTAGTTGAATTAGTTAATAAAATTAAGTCCAAAGAAATTTCAGCTGTTGATGCAACAAGCGCATATGTTGAAAGAATTCAAAAATCAAAAAAGTTAAATGCATTTGTAACTGAAACTTTAGAAAGTGCATTAGAACAAGCAAAGAAAGCTGATGAAATTAATAAAAAAAATGGAGTTTTGTCTTGTGCGCCTATTGCAGTTAAGGATTTGTTTTGTACTAAAAATGTACAAACTACTGCATCAAGTAAAATTTTAAAAAATTTTATTCCTACTTATGAGTCTACTGTTACATCGAAACTCTGGGATGAGGGAGCTATTCTTCTTGGTAAATTAAATTGTGATGAGTTTGCAATGGGATCTTCTAATGAAACAAGCGCTTACGGTAATGTTATTAACCCCTATAGAAATAATAACGATACTTTAGTTCCAGGTGGATCATCTGGAGGCTGTTCTTCAGCTGTAGCTGCTGATTTAACATCTGCTACTGTTGGAACGGATACAGGTGGTTCTATCAGACAGCCAGCCGCTTTTACTGGAATAGTAGGATTAAAGCCCACCTACGGAAGGTGTTCAAGATGGGGCATCGTAGCGTTTGCATCTTCTTTGGATCAAGCAGGACCAATGACAAAAGACGTTGCTGACAGTGCATTAATGCTTGATGTAATTTCAGGCCATGATGAAAAGGACTCAACCTCAGCAAATGTTCCAAAAGGAGAATTCTTAAAAAATTTAAATAAAGATATTAAAGGTTTAAAAATAGGTATTCCGAAGGAATACATTGTAGACAATATGCCAAAAGCGATACAATCGTTATGGGACAAGGGCATAGAATGGATGAAAGATTCTGGTGCAATTATTAAAAATATTTCATTGCCGCATACTAAATATGCATTACCAACCTATTATATAGTCGCTCCAGCTGAGGCTTCTTCTAATTTAGCTCGTTATGATGGTGTGAAATATGGTTTTAGAGCTCCAGGAAAAGATTTGATTGAAATGTATGAAAATACTAGAGCTCAAGGATTTGGTAATGAAGTTAAACGAAGAATTATGATTGGTACTTATGTTTTATCTTCTGGTTACTATGATGCTTATTATTTAAAAGCTCAACAAGTTAGAAGATTAATTAAAAATGATTTTGATAGTGCTTTTAATGAGGTAGATACAATTTTAACACCTACAGCACCATCTTCTGCTTTTAAAATTGGAGATAAAACAGAAGATCCTATTGCCATGTATCTTAATGATGTTTTTACCGTCCCTGTAAATTTAGCTGGATTGCCAGCTATTTCTTTACCGGCAGGAATGGATGAGTATGGTTTACCGTTGGGGTTACAGTTAATTGGAAAATCTTTTGATGAACAGACTGTTTTAAATGCTGCATATGCATTAGAGGAAAAAATTAGTTTTCAATCACAAGTAAAAGATTGGTGGATGTAAATGAGTGAAAAAGTCTTTGATTATTATTTAGAGGGAAAAACTGGAAAGTGGGAAGTGATCATTGGTTTAGAAGTCCATGCACAAGTTACATCTAATGCTAAACTATTCTCATCTTCATCAACTAAATTTGGTTCAGATCCTAACTCACAAGTTAGCTTAGTTGATGCTGCAATGCCTGGTATGCTGCCGGTGATTAATAAATTTTGTGTAGAGCAAGCAGTTAAAACAGGACTTGGGCTAAAAGCAAAGATTAATAATTTTTCAAAATTTGATAGAAAAAATTATTTTTATGCCGACTTACCGCAAGGATATCAAATATCTCAATTTAAGTTTCCTATTGTTGGAGAGGGAAAAGTTATTTTAGATATGCCTTATGGCACTAAAGAAGTTGGTATTGAAAGATTGCATTTAGAGCAGGATGCTGGAAAAAGTTTGCACGATCAAGATCCCCAAAACTCCTTTGTAGATTTAAATAGATCTGGTGTTGCATTAATGGAAATTGTTGGCAAACCTGATCTTAGATCTCCTGAAGAAGTGGGGCAGTATGTAAAAAAGTTAAGATCTATCATGAGATATTTGAACACTTGTGATGGAAATATGGATGAAGGCTCTTTAAGAGCTGACGTTAATGTATCTGTGAGAAAAGCAGGCTCTAGTGAGCTTGGTACAAGATGTGAAATTAAAAACGTAAATTCAATAAAATTTATGCAACAAGCCATTGAATATGAAGCAAAACGTCAAATTGAAATAATTGAAGAGGGCGGTTCTGTTAATCAAGAAACAAGATTGTTTGATACCAAAAAAATGGAAACTAGATCGATGAGAAGCAAAGAAGATGCACATGATTATCGATATTTTCCAGATCCTGATCTCCTACCATTAGAATTAGACCAGGAATATATAGACACTATTAAGAAATCGTTACCCGAGCTTCCAGATGAAAAGAAAGCAAGGTTAATGAATGATTTTGGTCTTTCTAGTTATGACGCAAGTATAATTATATCAGATCAAGAAATCTCTTCCTATTATGAGGAGGTTGCTAAAAACTCTGATTATAAACTTGCAGCAAATTGGATGATCGTTGAGCTTTTTGGTATATTGAATAAAGAAAATAAAGAAATTAAAGATTCACCAGTATCAGCAAAAAATCTATCAAAATTAATTAATCTTATTAAAGATAATACAATATCAGGAAAAATTGCAAAAACTGTTTTTGAAGATATGATAAAAGGCAATCAAGATCCTGAAGAAATAATAAATAAAAAAGGCCTGAAACAACAATCAGATCCTAAAGAATTAGAAAAAATAATAGATAAAATTGTTCAGTCTAATTTAGATAAAGTTGAACAATACAAATCAGGAAAAGATAAGTTGTTTGGTTTTTTTGTTGGTCAAGCAATGAAAGATACACAAGGCAAAGGAAATCCAAAATTAATAAATGATATTTTAAAAGAGAAATTAAAATAAATTGTGTCAAAAAATATCAGTTTTACGCCAGAACTAGAAAACTATTTAAATAAAAACTCTATTGAGAATTTAGTTTTAAAAGAATTAAGAAAGTTTTCCTTTATAGAATTAGGTGACGTTGCAAATATGCAAGTAAGTCCAGAACAGGCATCGTTTTTGCATATGCTCATAAAAATTGGAAATTATAGTCAAGTTTTAGAAGTGGGTACTTTTATGGGCTATAGCGCTCTAGCAATGGCTCTTGCACTAAATGACAACGGAAAAATTATTACAGTAGATAGTGATATTAAAACAACAAAACATGCTGCAAAATTTTGGAAACAAGCAAATGTTTTAGACAAAATTACTTTAATTAATGAAGATGGTTTAAAATCTTTACAAAAATTTAAAGAAGAAAAATTTATATTTGATTTTATTTTTATAGATGCAGATAAGTCTGGGTATCGAAATTATTTAGAGTTAAGTCTTAATTTAATATCTGACAATGGATTAATTGTTTTTGATAATGTTTTATGGAAAGGAAAAGTTGTTGATCCATCCATTAATGACAAAAAAACTAGTGATATTAGGGAGTTTAATGATTTTATTAAAAATGATAAAAGAGTTGATACAACTATGATTTCCATAGGCGATGGAATGACATTATGCCAGAAGAAGAAAAATTTGAGATAATTAGCTTTTATAAATTTGTTCATTTAAACAATCTTGAAAAATTTCAATTAAGTGTAAAAAAATATTTAATTGATAACCGTTTAAAAGGAACAATTATAATATCCCCGGAGGGCATTAACGGTACAATTTCAGGTAAAATAGGTTTTGTGAATAAATTTAATAGTTTTATTTATAACATTTTCTCTCTTGATGATTTTGATGTTAGCAACATATCCAAAACTAATTCAATCCCCTTTGAAAGACCTAAGGTTAAAATTAAAAAGGAAGTTGTTCCAATAGAAAAAAAAGTAATAAGTAGAGAAGGTAAGCACATATTACCTAAAGATTGGAATAATTTTATTCAAAAAGATGATGTTGCAGTTATCGATATCAGAAAACCCTTTGAAAACAAAATTGGAAGTTTTCAGGGTTCAATTAATCCAAATGTAAATAGTTTTAGAGAATTTAAAGGATATTTTGATAACTTTATTAAAAAAAATAATAAAAAATTAGCTATTTTTTGCACAGGTGGAGTCCGATGTGAAAAAGCTTCTGAATATTTAAAAGAAAAAGGAGTTGAGGAAGTCTATCAATTACAAGGAGGTATTTTAAATTATATCAATACTATTCCTGAGGAAGAAAGTTTATGGAGAGGCGAATGTTATGTTTTTGACAAAAGAGTTGCCATTAAACATGAATCTAAACTAGGAAGTTATACAATGTGTTATGGCTGTCGCATGCCAATCAATGATAAAGACAAGCAGTCAGAAAAATTTATTGAAGGTATTGCTTGCCCTTACTGTTATGATAAATCTAGCGATGAGCAAAAAAAAAGATTTGCCATGAGGCAGTTTAATAAAACTAAAAATAAGGAACATTCTATAAATGATAAATAATATACCTGATGTAAACTTTGTAGTCAGAGTTGATGGAAAGTTTGAAACAAAAAAAAGTGATTATTATTTTGCAAATAAAAAAATTATTTTGTTTGCTTTACCAGGTGCTTTTACACCGACTTGTACTAGTTACCACCTGCCAAGTTATGAGGAAAAATATGAAGAATTTAAAAAAATAGGTATTGATGAAATCTATTGCTTATCCATGAACGATCCTTTTGTTATTGAGGTTTGGAAAAGAGATCAAAAAATATCTAAGGTAAAGTTTATTCCAGATGGAAATGGAGATTTCACAAAAGCAATGAATATGATTTCTGATCGTTCCGCTTCAGGTATGGGTCCAAGATCTTTTCGTTATTCCATGTACGTCGATAACAAAAAAATTATTAAAATTTTTAAAGATGAAGATGGAAAGTTTGATGTAAGCGATTCCGGAACTATGTTGAATTTCTTACAATCGCTGAATGGCTAAAAAATCAAACAGACCCATTACAAAATCTGCTAATCCAGAACCAAAAGATAAATCTAGTAATGATTGGATTATATGGGCTGCCTGGGCTGATCGTATTACTTTTGAGGATATAAAAAAAAATTCTAATAAAACAGAGTCTGAAGTAATTAAAATAATGAGATCTACTCTTAAGCCAGGCTCATTTAAGCTCTGGAGACAAAGAGTTCGAGAGAAATCGATAAAAAATCGTAAGAAATTTGAATATTCAAGAAAAATACTAAAAGATAAAAGTTATAAAAAAGAATTTTAAAAATATTTTTTAATTAACCGTTTTTTTGCAACAATTTGAAATATAAGATATATCAATTTGAAATTAAATTGGTCAGGTGGGTGAGAGGCTGAAACCAGTCGTTTGCTAAATGACCTTACGAGTAACATCGTAACGAGGGTTCGAATCCCTCCCTGACCGCCATAATTATGTTAAAAAAAACATTTTCATTAGGAGAAGTACTCTCTTCTTCTTTTCAGTTTGTCTTTTCCAATTTTAGCAAAAGATTGAAAGATGGTTTTGTAATTGTATTTATTGTTACAGTTGCATTTAATTTATTAAATTTATTAATTAGCAAATCCATTGCAACAAATTTTACTATCGTTTTATTTATTTTATTTTCAATGTTTTTAACCAGTTCCATTGGTATCTCTGTGCATCGAGAGATATTAGTTAAAATGAAACAGCCATACCTTTCTAATATATTGACAGCCAATTGTTTGAAGTATTTTTTAACTATATTAATCTTAACTTTAATTGCAATTTCGCCTTTGATTATTCATTATCTTTTTAAGAGTAGTGGAAATTTAAAAATATTAAATTTAGATATTTCTTATCTTTTTTTTCTTTGGATATTTTCGGTCATCCTTGCACTTAAATTTATTTTTAATTTACCTAAAATAGCACTAAATAAAAAAACTCAATTTTCAATAGCCTCAATGAACGAATGTGGAAATAAATTATTTGTGCTTTTTATTGTAATTACTTTAATTTTTTTTATACCCTCATTTATTATTTTATCTCTTCAAATTACATTATTATCTAACAATCAAGAGTTATATGTAATCGTAAAACCGTTATTTGATTTATTATCTTTTTATATTTCTTATATTAATTATTTGGTTTTATTTGCAGCAATTTCTTTTGCTTATCAAAAAAGTTAATCTAATTGTATAGAAGCTTTTGGATATTATTGGAAACAGGTTTCTTATTTAAAACATATTTATAAACATTGATATTTTCAATTACTCTTTGAACATAATTTCTTGTTTCTAAAAAAGGAATGTGCTCAATAAAATCTAAAGTATCAATTTGTTTTTTTCGTGGATCACCAAAACGTTTTAACCATCTGGTTACTCTATGCGGACCAGCATTATAAGCTGCTAGGGCTAGGTAAATATTATTGTCAAAATTTTTGTATAACTCTGAAATATAATAAGTTCCTAATTGTAAATTATAGAATTCATCTTCTGTTAGCTTATCTTTATTGTATGACATTTTGAGTTGTTTGCTCAATAACTTGCCCGTAGCAGGCATTATTTGCATCAATCCCTTTGCCCCGACATGACTGTTGGCGGATCTATCAAACTCACTTTCTTGTCTGATTAACGCCAAGATATATTCTTGATCTAAAATAATATTGCCTTTTACTTCGTGCGGTGTTTCTATAACTGGATAGTTTAGTTCAAGTAAGTTTATTCCTTCATAGGAAGCTTGTTTTGCTAATTGAATGGAATAGTCTAATCGTTCTACCTTTTGTGATAAAGTTCCCGCAAAAATCCTATTTTCTAGCTTGGTATCTTCACCGCCAATATGTTTAATAAAGTCTTTTGATCTTCTAGTTTCATTTAATTCGTTAAGTAGAATAATTACTTTGGCTAAATCTGTTTTTAAAAATT
>Ga0222714_10001388_pt1 | contig 27293 bp, 24 predicted proteins | sample C33_3DmetaG_FD_165048 | JGI IMG/M metagenome (GOLD analysis project Ga0222714, IMG submission 165048) | Estuarine water microbial communities from San Francisco Bay, California, United States - C33_3D | ecosystem: Environmental > Aquatic > Marine > Unclassified | place: USA: California...
CGTGATCTGTTAAACTGGTGAAATATTTACCACCAATGATATCTATATTTGCAGCTACGCCAGCTGTTTCGGTTCCAGTACCTATAAAAAGTCTATCACCATTATTACCTTGCGAACCTGTACCATACGTATAGGCCAGTTCTCCTTGTGCCAGCTCCGATGGGGCTGTAGTACCTGAAGAACGTTTTATCTGAATTATTGTTGCCATTTAAATTCTCCGTTAAAAGTTTCCACCGTTGAACTTCAAAGTTCCTGTTTCGGTTGAAAGAGTAGTACGTGTAATAAACTTGTCCGTTGCAGAATCATATTGTAACAATGAACCATCAGCCAATGATGTTGCATTTACGTCAGTTAAGGATCTCAATGTACCAGCAGTAGATAAACTAGGAGTTGTTACTGATACCTTTTGGGCACCAGAATTGTTTTTATTAATATTGGCAGTAACACCGCCAGAAGTTGTAACTACAGCTCTAACCATTAAACTATCTCTCTATTTTAGTAATATTTATAATGAAACTATGTTGTAACCGAAGGACTAACTGTAATAATACCCTCAATCACTCTTGTTATGGTACTATCAGATGTTCTTAATATTTCAACATCATAGACATATCTGGCAGGTGCGTCTAAATTATTCGTTTGATCGGCAGATAAAGATAGTGTAACCACACCTGTTGTAGGTGAACCTATTGCAGTAGTGATGATAACTCTTGTTCGAGTAGAGGCAAAACCTCGTGCCATTTTAGACGAGGCCGTGTAACCTGTTAAATCAAATGCGTCACCATTTGAGTCTTTTACGGTAACGTCTGTACTAAATGTGGCGCCTTGTTCAATCGTTAGATGTGCTGTCGCTGCCATTGAATTTGTCTAATCCTTCTTTAATTCTATTATTATAATAGTTAGTTAGAACTTCTATCTTTTCTAACTCAATATTGTGTCTTGTTTTAGACACTTGTATTTCTTGTCTAGCAATAATAATATTTTGCAAATCAATGGGTAACTTACTCATCTCATAATCTACGCCATCTATATTAATTTTTGTCAAATCAACCATATATCTATTTATATTAAACTATACTACTCATATTAAAAGAGTTTAGTATGTTTTTTTCTACTGCTCTTATATTAATATGAATAAATCTAAAGGGTTCTATTCCGTGATCTACTTGATAAGCGTGGGACAAATACGCAGGAAATAACATCAATAATCCTGGTTTAGGTGTATAGTTTATTAAATCGTTTGCGTTTGATATTTTAGACGAATCTTTTTCTGCAAGTTTTAAAGGTACGTGTGCAGTACGAGGATCCTGAAACATAGGCCTAGATGTTTTATCACTTGCTTTTAAAAAGTAAAATCCTGATATGTGATTGTTAGAGTGTGTATGAAACCAATGATGGCCTGCACCATTAAATGAAAACTCTTGTACCCAACTTTCAGTATAGATAAGATTATATCGACTCATATCATAACCCATATCATCCAATACCCAACGAGATTTAGTTGCTATGTATTGATGAAACTCAGCAAAATTGGGATCAGGTTCTAAAGGAGAACTATGATAAGTTTGTCCTATATCATTTTTATAACCAACTTGTAATCTTTTTTTATTATTTTCTTCCTGATCTTTACGAGCTTGTGCAATATAAGGGTCTGAACATTTATTTAAAAAATTAACCCATTCAGGTTTATCTTCATAATATACTGGTGAAGAAAAGTATTCTTGTTTATTCATTATTCATTTATCCTAGCAACAACTGTATTATATTCTTCTAATACTTTCCAGGTACTTTGATTTTTTTCTGCGTGTATCATTGTACCAATTCCATCTTCCGAAGGGTAGACAGAAAGTATTTTATCTATATTTATTGCTAATGCTTTACCAAGATAAGGTTGAAACTTACTCTCTTGTATAATACTTCCATTAGTAAAAATCTTAAATTTACCTTTTGATTTTTTTACATCTAAAGGTTTTAAATTATTTAAATCAACTTCACTCATTTTATCTCCTCTGTTATATGTATATACTATTTAAATTCTAATATGTATTCTTCTTTTCCTAATTTACCTTTTATCCAAAAATTAAATGCCAATGAATATCTTGGTTCATTAGATAAATTTTTTAAAACTGAATGAGTTAAATGTGATGGAAACATCACTATCATTCCTTCTTTAACAGGCAAAATATAAGTTTCACCTTGTAAATTATTACTTTCATCATATTCCATTCTAATTGAATTGTGAAATAGATTAGTATATGAACTACTTTTATGAAATGCAATATCTCCTGAATTTTTAGGAACGTGAGTATAATAAACACCACTTAATAATGAATTACCGTGATAATGTTCTTGTGCTTGATCTCCTGGATAATGTATATTAGACCAAGAGTTTTGTAAAACAAATTTAATATTTTTAGATAGAATTAAATATTTTCTAGCAAAAGATTCACAATGATTTTCTATATCACTTTTTAAATCAGGCATTTCATTTAACAAATATCTATTTAAAGATATATCACTATTACCAATGTGTGTTCTTCTATATTCAACATCTTCAATATATTTTTTCCATTCGTTTTTTACAGGTATTTCTCCTTCATAAATGGGTATAGGCCAAAGATTATGTATTTTAAATTCAGGCATTTGTATTTCTAATTATATTTAAATAATCTTTATGACCTATTGTGATGTTATTAAAACCCTCATAGTTATCTTTTATTTTTTTTTCAACATCTTTTTTTATATGTTCATTTACATTTTCATACATATTTTTTATATTTTTTATATTTAACAAATTCAAACCATACAGCACTTGTACAAAATTAGCTTCAAAAAATAAATAATAGTTTGTTCCTTTAAAGTCCTCTAATATAGGTAATCTAGTTTGCCATCTTTCTAAATTAGTTTTTAAAGTATCAGGTAATTCAATTGTTTTTAAATTTTTCCAAAAAGATGTATCTTCTTTTTTTGTTATATAATGTAAAACTATAAAATCTCTAATGTTATTCATTATTAAAGTCATTTTATTATTAAAGTCATCAATAGATAATTGATTATAATTATCAAAATAATGTGTGAATAAAAATAATTGATAAATTGATGTACCTATGGAAGTAGCTTCTAAAGGTTCTACAAAATTAGCACTTAATCCTACTGCTAAACAATTTTTAATCCAAGGTTTGTCTAAACAACCAGGATCAAACTTAACCTGTCTTCCAACCTCAATTTCGTGTCCCATATATTTTTCTACTTCTTGTTTAGCTTGATCTGCGTTAATATAATCACTATCAAATATGTAACCGTTACCCCAACGACCATATGTAGGAATGTGCCAAGTCCAACCATAGTCCATAGCTTGCGCTACTGTGTATAAATTATATTCATCGGTATCTTTTGTAGGAAAAGCAATTGCCTCTTTCATTTTTAAATATTTACCATATGATTGCCATTTAGCTCCTAGTTTTGAAATAAGTAGTTTTTTAAATCCTGTACAATCAATATAAAAATCTGAAGAATAATTATTTTTTTCACCTTTTAAATTTGATATTTCACCTTGTTCATTTAAATTCACATCTAATATTTCATCTTCTATAACATCTATTCCTCTTTCAACAGATTTTTTATGTAAAAAATCATTTAACTTAAAAGTATTAAAATGATATTGATTTACAGGACTATTATTTTCTTTAAGTAAATTTTTAGATATTTTATTTTTGATAAAATTTAAATCATTGAATTTAAAGTTTTCAACATCGTCAGCAACTAATTTCATATAAGCAATAAGATGTTGAGCATTTTTTATTTCGTATAAATCTGTTACGTTGTGAAAATAATCTTTATCGGACCAGTTTTTAAACATTACTCCACCTTTTAAAGTAGCATCACATTCTTTTATAATTTCTTTATAACTTATACCCACAACATCCATAAAAATCTTCCAGTGTTCAGTTGAGCCTTCTCCAACACCTATAATACCAATTTTATTAGATTTAACAACTTTAATTTCTAATTTAGGATATGTTGTTTTTAAAATTAAAGCAGACACATATCCTGCTGTACCTCCACCTACGATAATAATTTTATTTGTTTTCATTTATCCATTTGGTATTGCATAATAAAAATGTGTTATGGTATAACGGCCGTATCCTATTTCTTTAGGTTGTGTATGAAATTTAACAGGACTTACTCTATGTAAATAACAACAAGGAAAGAAAATAGCACGATTATGTTTTAATTTTATTTCGTGGCCTGATTCAGGAAAATCAAAATCACCACCATTAAACAAACGAGGTTCTCTTACCATCCATATACAGTTTGTCCATAAAAATGTATCGTGGTGTGGTTCGTAATGGTCATCTTCTTCATAATAAGATATTAAAGTTGAGTCACTATTTGAAGAAGTAAAAGAACGTCCATAAGGCATACATTGTTCTATAATCTTATGAAATTCAGGTGTTCGTTGCTTATACATACTGTTAAAAATTGCTGATTTAGATAAACCTTCGTTTGTATAGTATTCACCTGTATAAAATCTATATGCCTTACTTCGACTTGAACCATCTGAATTACGTGCCACAATTGTATTTTCAGCACGATCAATTTTTTCTCTAGGCATACTTGAATAGTAATCTAATTCTTTCCAAACAGCCTTTTCTTCATTTGGTGTATACCAATTGTCTATGACTATAAAAGGAAAAGTAGGATTATCTTTAACAATCTGAACCTTCCAGTTTTGTTTAATCTGTTCACCTGACATAATTAATTAATATATAATTTTTTTAGGTACTTGTCTATTTAAATCTATATTAGTTTCTTGTTGTGTATGTTCAGGATTATCATTTTTATTTAATGCTTCCTGACTTCTAAAGCTACCTGGTAAACCAAGCACAGCTCTTCCATCATTTGCAATTGCATAAGGACCGTTTTTATCATTGTAATGTAAAAATACTTGTGCGTGATTTGTGCCCCAAAATGGTTCTCTCCAATGTTCTACTTTACAACCACGATAGATAATCATATCACCTGGTTTCATATGTATCGGTATTTCTTTACCGTTTTCTTCTTGTACAAACATAGGCCAATCCCAATCAGGATATTTGTTTAAATCTACGTTAGATATATTATAACCTAAACATAATGTTGTTGAAATTTCACAACTTGGTCGATCTCTATGTCTTTTTAATTCTGTGCCTGTTGTGTAAAGTCTATGATATGAGTATGTAGGTATCAATTCTTTACCTGTAAGTGTACACATTTGTTCTGTTCCTAAACTCAATAGAGTATCAAAGATAGGGTCACCATATTTACTGAAATCACCAGGAGCTTGTTTATCAGTAAATGTGCCGTGTATTTCTTCATCATAATTACCTTTACCAAATTTTTCATCAAGGTAATTTAATCTTGCGGCCTCTAATTGTACGTGATGATATAATAGATTGGCCATATTCTGATCTATAAATCTATCTATCTTTACCCAATGATGTTCTTCGAAAAACTTAGCCGCTGGGTGTACTGTGGCTGCGTTTAAAGCAGGATTACCTTGTAATAAGGCTTCTGCGTTTTTCTTTTGATCGTCTGTTAGACTATCCCAATTTGCTATTTTATTATTCATACTCAATTGCTCCTTTATTCTATTTATCCATTATTTAAATGGTTGTCCTAGTGACCATAACACTAAAGAATATCTTGTTCCTTTTGTAACAGGTGTAACTTGATGATACACGTAAGAGGGAAATACAATGATTGATCCTTGTGGTCGTATCTCAACACATTCGTGGAATCTTTGTCCACTTGCGTGTGGTCCAAAGTCAAACTTTAAATTACCACCTTCATATTCACCTGGTTTATTTAAATTAATAGTCATTGATAACTTACGTATCTTACCTATCATATCTTTATTGTCTGTATATCCTCTTGGATATTGTCCTTTTGAATCTCTTGGAGTTACACCAGGAATGGCTCTTTTATATGCACCAAAATGACAACTATTGCCATCTGCGTGCCAACCATAGAATTGATTTAAACCGTACTTGGTAAATTGAAAAGACTCACTAAAATCCCATTCATATCTCCAACCAGCCTCCTGATTTGCACGTCTTAAAAATGGGTGTATTAAATCATACATCCATCTATCATCAAACCAACAGACTTCACTATCTCTTACAAATCTTTCATTTTCAACATCAGCGTCTGATATACCTATTTCATTTTTTATATCTTCAATGGTTTTATCTGCTTGAGGTAAAACATTTTTACCTTCTCTTTCAAATTTTTGTTTATGATTATCTCCAAATGTAGTGGCTTCGGTTGTGCCACCTCTTTTTTTGATTTCATCTAGTCTGGCAGTACCCATATCAATAATACGTTGACATTGATCTGGTGTTAAGGCCTCTTTAAACCAAAAATACGAATTACGAACTTGCATTATATACTCCTTATACTATAAGTTATTATATCTATTTATGGACTTTTTCATATCACTATAAAATTTCCTGACACACTTATACGTTCTGCGTCAACCCAATATGAAGAAACATAGTGTTGTAAATTATTTGGAAAAATAAACATTAAATTTTCATAAGGTTGTACAGGAAATTCATTTCCTCTCAATGGAGTAATTGCTTCACCATTAATGAAACTTAATTGTCCTGCTCTTTTAGTGTTACTATCTGCCTGTACTGTAAATATTTCTTTAGGGACTTGACAAAATATAACAAACGATAATTTACCTGTATGTGTATGAGGCGGATTAAAATCGTGTTTTTGAGAAAAGTTTATCCATAGTGTATCTAATTTTAAATTTCCTTGTCTATGTTTTTTTCTATCGTATTGAACATCTAAAATAGCATCAATACCTTCATAATCAGATCCATATTGTTGATACAATCCATCAAAAAATCTTTGAATATATGTTTTTAAATAAGGTTCTACTTTAAGTAGATATTCTTCTTTGTAGTGATATGAACGGCCGTATTTTAGATTACCAGCAAGACGTGGATTCCAGTCATCTTCTTGTATATTAAGTTTACGACCTTCTTCTATTAATTCTTTTGTGAATTTTGAATCAACTTCGGTTTGAAATATAGGGGGACTAAAAGGATATAATATCTTGTCGCCTGTTTGAGTTTGATAATATGCTACGTTTGTTATAAAGTCAGTCATTCAATCACCTTCAATTTAATTATATAATATATAGTTTAAAAATAAAAATTAGTATTGCACTATTACAATTCCTTTACCACCTGCACCACCGTCTGAATCTGCTAAATTACCTGGCCAAGGATGACCTGCAGGACCTACATCTCTACTTCCACCACCACCACCACCTTTATTTGCTTGTCCAGCTTGTCCACCTACACCTTGAGCGCTTGGGCTAGGATTATATCCACCATTTCCTCCACCACCTTGTCCACCTGTTGATCCTCGACATATAGTTTGAGCACCACCACCTCCACCTCCAGCATAATAAACAGAAGTTATACCATCCGCAATTGTATAAGCTCTACCTATACCACCTGGTCCAGCTTGACCTGTAGGAGAACCTGGATTTATAACAGGACTACCTGCAGCGCCAGCACCACCACCACCACCACCTTCAGCACCACAAGGATTTCCTCCTGCTCCTCCAGCATTACCAAATCCATATGTGCCTGAATCACCTCCTTGAATTGGTTGAGTAGCACTACCACCAGATGTAGGATATGGTACACTACCATTCATAGCACCACCGCCACCTGAACCTCCAGCACCTCCACATCTACCAGGAACGTTATAACTACCTCCACGTCCACCACCTTTTGCAGTTAATGTACCAAATATTGAATCTTGTCCAGCAACAGCTGCATTAATAGGTTCTCCGCCAGCACCACCGCAACCAACTGTAACTGAAACTGTACCGCCTGGAGTAACAGGATATCCTGGTCTATAAATTAATCCACCAGCACCACCAGCACCTCCAACTTGTCCTCCACCTCCGCCTCCACCAGCAACCACTAACACATTAACGGAAGTAACTCCTGATGGTACACTAAAGGTACCAGATGAAGTAAATGATTGTACATTGTAAGGTGTTTCTGTAATAGAAAAAGCACGACTGCTTATATTTGAATTTGCGTCTGATGCTCTTAACGTAAAATTTGTAGTTGTGTTGCTTGAAATATTGGTTGTTAAAGTTCCCGTAATTCTATATTTTGAAACACCATCTTCATTTACTGTTGTTGCAGACAATCCAGCAGGTAAAGCACCTGATATAATTTCAAAAGTTACGTTAGAAGCTGATTCAGGATCATATGCTTGAATGTCTATTGTAGAAATTGTAGTTTGTTCCTGAAAAGAACCAACTGAACCTGAAGCTGTATTAAATATTGGAGAAGCATCTACGTTGATTTGATTTCTTAAAATTGCTTGTGTACCATTTGAACCATATATTCTTACATCATAAGGTTCATTAGCATTTGATAAACTTGATTTAGCGATAACTGCTGTAATTTGAGTAGCACTATCTACTGTTACCGTATCAAAATCTACTTCAGATCCTCCGTCTGTAACTAAAACAGCAGTAGCACCTGTTAAATTTGTTCCTGTTATTGTAAAAGTATGATTTCCTGTACCATCACCTGTTAAGGCGTTAGTTGGTGATACGGAAGATAAGGTGACAGCTTGCGTTCCTACATTACTTGCAGCAATTTTTTTAAGTATACCAGCACTTGAATCATAAATTAAAATATAATCACTTGCAGCAGCTGCTTCACTTAATTCTGTTTGACCTGTAATAGAAGTGATATCTAAATGTTCATCACTAATTACGTCATCACCTAGTTTAGTAGCGTCAATTGCGTCAGCGCCTATACCTGTTTTTGTTATCTTTGTAAGTGCCATTTACTTTCCTTTTACTTTTCTTCTGGTATCTCTTTAATCCTTTGTACTATTCTTTGTATCATTTCATCAAGGTAGTCAAGGTCGGCCGAGAAACCAATGTGAGGAATACGTATTTTTTTACCATTCTCATCTTTACTTTCTCTAAAACCTTGCACACTTGTACCAATTCTTTCATTTTTAGTGAATTGGTGCCATAACGAAGTTTCAATGGGTTTCATAGGTATTTGTTCTATTTGAAACCTTGTCTTTAATTCTTCAGCAAATATTGAACAAGGAACCATTCCTCTTGCGTTCAATAAATCAATAATTTCTTTTACTACTTTTTTATCACTATCAGTAATATTACCGTAGTCATAATTTGGTTGTATTGCCTCACCTGTCATATTAGAGGCCATTTTACCATCAGTACCCTCATTAGGGTTCTTTACTCCAAACTTTTCTTCTTCAGCCATTTTCAATTTACTCCTTTAAAATAATGTTTATATAATACTATTTATTTAGTATTTAACGATTACGATTCCTTTTCCGCCTTGCCCTTGAGCAGTTCCGCCAACAGGTTGACCTCCACCACCTCCGCCTTTATTTGCCTCACCAGCTCTAGGAGAAGGACCAACTCCGTCTCCTCCACCACCACAACCTCCTAAACGTGATGTAGCAGGACCTAGTTCACCATATCCGCCTCCACCACCAGCATAATACACTGGAGTTGCACCATCAGCAATTGTATAAGCTTTTCCTGCACCACCATAACCATATAAACCTGAAGTAGGTGATTGATCGTTACCTCCTGGACCTCCTCCAGCACCAGCACCGCCACCGCCACCAGCACCACTACCTGAAGGCCCTGGACCAGCACCGCCTGGGGTACCAAATCCATAAGTACCAGAATTACCTGGTTGAGTAGGTTGAGTTGCAGGTCCGCCTGGTGCACCTCCACCATCTCTACCTGCACCACCGCCTGAACCACCTGTTTGACCTGGACTACTAATGTGATGTCCTCCACCACCCCCACCTTTAGCAGTCAATGTTCCAAATCCTGAATCTTGTCCTATAATACCGTGAGCAGCACTAGGTGAATTATCTGTAACAGTAGAGTGAGCCCCACCACAACCAACTGTAACTGAAACTGTTCCGCCTGGTGTAACAGGATAACCTGGCATATAAATTAATCCTCCAGCACCACCGCCGCCAACTGAAGCCCCACCTCCTCCAGCAACTACTAACACATCAACGGAAGTAACTCCTGATGGCACACTAAAGGTACCAGATGATGTAAATGATTGTACATTGTAAGGTGTTTCTGTTATTGAAAATGCTCTTGTGCTTGTATTTGAATTTGCGTCTGACGCTCTTAAAGTAAAGTTTGAAGTTGTATTACTTGAAATATCAGTCGTTAAAGTTCCTGTAATTCTATATTTTGAAACGCCATCTTCATTAACGGTAGTTGCTGATAAACCAGCAGGTAAAGAGCCTGATATAATTTCAAAAGTTACGTTACCAGTAGATTCTGGATCAGCGGCCACAATGTTTATAGTAGAAATAGTAGTTTGTTCCTGAAAAGAACCAACTGAACCTGAAGCAGTTTGAAAAACTGGTTGTGCGTTTATGTTAATTTGATCTGCTAATGTAGATGATAATCCTGTAGCAGAAATTACTTTTACATCATAAGGTTCATTATCATTAGATAAACTTGAAACAGCAATCACTCCTGTTATTTGTGTGCTATTATCTACTGTTACCGTATCAAAATTTACTTCAGCCCCAGCAGCAGTTAATAATTTAGCACTTGCACCTGAAAAACCTGTTCCTGTAATAGTGAAAGTTGCATTACCTGTACCATCTCCTGTGTTAACGTTAGTAGGTGATACACTTGATATTAAAGGAACGTTTAATAAATTTACTTGTGATATTTTTTTAAGAGTACCAGTGCTTGCGTCATAGATAAGTGTATAATCTCCTGAAGCAACATTTGCCCCCAAATCAGTTAATCCTGTTACTATACTTTCGTCTAAATTTGATTGTCTTACTTTTGCCATATCTATATTTATCTACGCAGGTAGTTCCCTAATTTGTATTACATCCGAAGCTGCAGGTGCAGTTCCAAATGTTAAAGTTGTTCCTGATACTGTATAATCAGTTGTTGGAGTTTGAATCACTCCGTTAATAGACACTAAACATTGTGCCGCTGTTACTCCACTTGTAACTGTAAATCCTACTGTTGAACCATCGCCTGTTGCCGTTCTACTTACACTGGCCGCAACGATATTACTTGTTTGTATTTTCTTTAATGAAGAAGCACTTACATCATATAGTAAGAAGAAATCCCCACTTGCAGCTCTTTCTGCTAATTCTGTTTGAGAAGTAATCATCGCCGTAGTGGCCTGTAATACATCTCTAGCAAATCCTAAATATTGTACATAAATTACATCACCTGTTGTCGGTGCTTCTGTAAAGATAAGTGAAGAACCTCCACCTGATATTGTGTATCCAACTTCTGGTTCTTGTACAACACCAGCAACGGATACGATAATTGAAGAAGATGAACCTACTGTATAAGTTAAACTAAAAGTCGTAGTTGAACTATCAGCAGTAAGTGTCTGCTTCTCAAATGCGCCGTAACTTGGTTGTCTTCCTATATATGCCATTTAATTCCTTTAATACCTTACTATTACAATTCCTTTACCGCCACTACCAGAACCAGGAGCAGCATCTCTAACACCGCCTGATCCTCCACCTCTATTTGCAGTAGCATTTCCTGAACCAGGAGAAGGTCCTCCGCCAGCAGTTCCACCGCCTTGGCCGCCTTGTCCTGCTGTACCACAACCACCATTATTTCCTCCTCCACCACCAGCATAATACACTGGAGTTGTTCCGTCAGCGATTGTATAAGCTCTTCCTACACCTCCTTGGCCTCCTGTAGTAGTGCTTGTAGTACCTCCAACTGCGCCAGCACCTCCTCCTCCACCACCACCTTGTGCTGGACCACCAGTACCACCGTTATTTCCAAATCCATAAGTACCAGAATCTCCTGGTTGCGTAGGTTGAGTTGCTGTACCACCTGATCCAGTTACTGCGCCTCCACCACCCGATCCACCTGGAGTAACTGGATTTGAACCAGAATCTTTTCCTCCTGCACCACCACCTTTTGCAGTTAATGTACCAAATACTGAATCTTGACCTGAATTTCCTGCACTATCAGGTGTGCCTTGAGGAGCAGCTCCACAACCAACGGTAACTGAAACTGAACCACCTGGTGTAACAGGGAATCCTGGTCTATAAATTAATCCACCAGCACCTCCACCACCTGTACCTGAACCTGAATGAGCTTTTGCACCTGATCCTCCTCCAGCAACCACTAACACATCAACGGAAGTTACGCCTGATGGTACACTAAACGTACCAGATGAAGTAAATGATTGAGTTACAGGAGCTAAAATTGTAATAGTAAATTGTCTTGTACTTGTATTTGACGCTGCGTCAAAAGCTCTTATAGTAAATGTAGATGTTGTATTTCCACCTACAGCACTAAATCCTGAAATTTGATATTTTGAAACACCATCTTGGTTAACTGTGGTTGCACTAGCACCAGTTGGCAAAGAACCTGAATACAGTTCAAAAGTTACGTTACCAGCAGATTCAGGATCAGCAGCAACAACTGTTAAAGTTGTAGAGCTTCTTGTACTATCGGTAACAGTACCTAAAGACCCAGCAGCAGTTTGAAACACTGGTTGTGCGTCAATAGAAATTTGATTTGTTAAAGAAGATGATAAAGCACTACCATTGGTTACTTTAATTCCATAATTTTCATTTGCATTACTTAAAGATGATTTAGCAATCACTCCTGTAATTTGTGTAGATGAATCTCTTGTAACAGTATCAAAAGAAACTTCGGCACCTGCAGATGTTAAAAGTTTTGCTGTAGCACCTGAGTCAAATCCTTCTCCTGTAATAGTCAAAGTAGCATTACCTGTACCATCACCTGTTGTAACGTTAGTAGGCGATACACTTGAAATGGTTGGAACAGCTAGAGCAACATATTGTCTTTTAATTTTTTTAAGAGTACCAGCACTTGCGTCATAGATTAAAAGATAATCTGTGTTTGCGGCCTCTTCAGATAATTCTGTATTACCTGTAATAACAGTTGTTGCAAAATGTTCATTACTGATTGCTTCATCGGCAATTTTAGCATTAGTAACAGCATCAGCATAAATTTTTGCTGTTGTAACGGCCGTGTCTTGTAATTTTGCAGTTGTAACTGTATTGTCTCCAATACCTGCAACGGCCTCTATTCTTCTTGGATTGATAACATAGATAGATTGACTTGCTTCTGGAGCAGTATTAAATGTAATTCTTCTTAAATTATTTGATCCGTCAAGGCCAACTGTATAAGACGCACCAGAACCTGGTTCTTGTCTTACGTTATCTACAAATACCTGAATATCATTTTCACCACCAGCAGGTATATCAGTTGTAATATCAAAAGTGGTAGTAGAACCATCGCCTGTAAAGGTGTATTTTGAAGCAACACCTGATAAGACTTGTTCTGGTCCTTTTCCTACATATGCCATCTATCTATCTCTCCTAATAAATTTTATTATACGTCTTCCAATACCGAGATTGTACAATCTAAAGCACTTGAAGCACTTGCTGAAACTCTTAATGCGTCATTATTAGTTCCATTACCTTGTAACACAAGTTTGTTTCCTGCCATAACTTCTAAAGTAGATCCTGTTGGGATACTTGCGTTCTTAACTATGTAAACATCATTTGATCCATCATAGTTGTCTAAAAAAACATCGGCTGTGATACCTGAAGCGCTTTTGTTTGACAACGTGATACCAATGACGATTGATTCCATAGCAGAACCACTTGAAGGTACAGTATAAACAGCAGTTGCCGAAGCACCTGAAGTCGTCCCTAAACTTGCGGAAGTAAATCTTTTAAAATCGTTTGCCATTTGTTGTTCCTTTGACTATTTATATTATTTATACTCTATCCTAAGGCAACTGCCTGAGCAATTGCAAAAGGTTGTGTTGCGACAGCTACATTGTTAACTGTAATAGCTGCACTATTCAAACTTGTTAAACCTGTTATCGTGGTATTTAATGCAATCGTAACTGTATCTGTAGCAGAAACAGTTGCCGTTACGTTAGAACCACTTGAAATTCTAAATACATCGCCTGCAACAATCGTTTGAGTTACAGTTGAAGTATCATCAGCAATAGAAAAACCTGTTGCAGTAACCGTGGAATTAATCTCATTAATTGCACCTACAATACTTGTAGCACTGGTAGTAAGACCTCCGACATCACCTATATCGGTAGACGATAAACTATTAAACGTTGTTCTAAACGTTTCTAAAGTATCGGTTGTTGCAACTGTACGAGCGGCCATTTTACTTCTCTATTACCTTTTTTAATAAATTTTTGATTTCGTATAATTCAGACTTTAAATTATTTATTTCTTTGATTGTACTTCTTAACATATCATTACTTTTTTCTCTTGCTTTATATTTTGCAATATAAGCTTGATAGTCTGATTCGTTTGTATTGACAATAGCGTTAGAAGATAAATCTCTAACTAATGATGTATATCCTTCTACTTTTATTTTTGTCATTTTATACCGCCAATGCAATTGCTCGTAAATCTTTTAAACGAGCAGGTAGTGCCGAGTTAGTTCCTTTAAATACAATCTTAATTTGGAAAGATGTGAAACCAGTTAAATCACTTGCACTAAATTTGTGATCTTTAAAATCTAAATCCAAAACTACATCACCATTGGAAGGTAATACAGTTACATCTGGACTTCCATCTGTATTAAATGGAGTAAATTCTATATCTTGTATTCTTCTTGTTTCTTCACCGCCTGATAATCTGTAATATGCTTTGATAGATGAAGTGGATCGTACACTTGCAGCAATTCTTACTTCTAATGCAGTTGAAGGATTAGCAAGATTAACTGGTTTAGTTATGTAAGCACCAGCAGATGAACCACCTTCTATTGCAGTATCATCTTCGTAATCTACGGTGTTAGTAATTTTAGCAACTATTTTAGAACCACTTGCAGGAGCAGAACCCATAGTTAAAGTTGTTCCTGAAACTGTAAAGTCATCAACTGGTTGTAATTTTTTACCATCTTTTCTAATAGACAATAAATGAACACTTGAAGGTGTTCCAGATAAAGTAAATGCAACTGTGGATCCATCTCCTGTAAATGTATCGGTAGATGAAACAGTAGGATTATTTAATCGGTTTGAAATTGCAAAAGCATTAACTCGTTTTAAATCTATAACTGGAGATAATTTAGAATTAGTTGAACTGATAGTAATATTGGTTACAATAGATTTACTACCAGACATTTCGTTTGTTTCATTTATTTCACTTGCAACTAATCTTGGATTATCAAAATAAATGTTATCACCTAACACAACACTTTCGGCCGCAGTTGCAGCCTGTAAACTAAATGCAGTTTCAGAACCATTAACAGATTTACCTGATGTGGTTCTTAATGTAGATGTTAAAGTTGTGCCTGGGTGAACTACGTGTCCAATTTGTAGTTGTAATACATCAAACAATCTATTTTGTGTAGCAGTTACAGTTGAACCACCTACATCTCCTGTAGCATTTGCTGTTCCAGAAGTAGTTATATCATAACTATCTAAAGTGATATTTGAAATAGTTGTATAATCTCCATTGATATCTGAATGTGCAATACCATTGTAAGTACCTGAAGAAATTCCTGCAATAGTTACGTTATCACTTGTACTATGCAATCCGTGATTTTTATGGAATACTCTTACGATACTAGAACCATTAAATGTTCTGATTGGATTACTTGCCAATGTTTTACTTGATAATGTTGCGTTTGCAAGTGTTAAAGTTCCTGAACTTGTTGTATCAAAATCTGCACGTTTCATTACAAATTTTAAATCTTCCATTTGTTCAGCAGTCCAAGTACGATTGTTAGCAGATTTAAATAATACTCCAACCGCAGGTTGAGCAGATACGGTTCTATCTGAACCAATAACTGTATCACCTAATCGTGCAACATAAACTGTATAATCAGCAGAATCAGAATATAATACTAACGCATATTCTGTTTTCTCTTTTAAATAAACTGGTGAATTAAATGTAAATGTAGTTGCAGTTGAACCATCTGTACTTGTATTAACAGAACTAGGATTTAACCATTTAGTAGAAAAAGGTACAACTGAATTACCTGGGTAACCATTGACCATATTTCTTATTTCTGCTTTAACAGGAATAGTAGATGATTTTGTTGCAAAATAAGCATTTACACTTGTTACAAACACTCCATCCTCATCATCAATCATAAAAGATTGTGCTAAAGGATCTCTACGGCCTATTGTTGTAGAAGTTTGCCTAGAAATGGATCTTTGTTCAGTAGTTGTTTGTCTAACTGTTTGTGCCTCTCTAGTAGAAACAATTGCTTCTTGTACAGTTTCTAATAATCCTTTTGCGTCATAATCAGCTTCTGCTGAAGTAGCAACTGCTGTTCTATCTGAGGAATTAGTAGATGAACTTGTTAATCTGAATATTCTCTTACCTGTTCTCCATCTTGGATTAGATGAAACATTTGGATCAGGAATAGAAAATACTCCTTTAACATAACCATTAGTATTTGTATTTAAATTACCACCTAATGAACCACCGTCTGGTGTAACATAACTTGTAACATTAATATTATCAAAGTAAGGATAAACTCTTGTATTAGGTCTTAATCCATATCCTTCAAAAGTAATATCTCTACTTCTTACAAATGGAACAAATGCAACTGAAATAACTCTATTACCTAAACTTTGTCTAACTGTTTGTGGAATGATTACAGAACGAATACCTGATCTTGTTTGTACAACATCGGCACTTGTTGTTTGAACTAAACTGTTACCTTGCCAACTTGTATCGGTTCTTGGATTTCCTGACCATTGATCTTGCCATTCATTCCATTCAGTACCGACAGGAATTTCTGAAATACTTGTATTATCTAAACCAGCATTAATTGCCAAGTTGTCAAATGTACCATTTACATTCACCACTAATTCTGGTGCAACTTGTGTTTCTTTCCACTCATCTACTGGTGGATTTAAATCTATATTACCAATCCAATCAAAGATTAAGAATGGATTTAAATTTTCTGTTTTTGTAGCATAAGGTTGTTCAAATAAAGTTACTTCATCATAAGGTAAAGTTATTAGATCACCTGTTAATTGATAATTTGCAGCCGTTCTATCAGCGGCCACAATTGCAGTTAAATCATCATCAACTTCTTCTAAAGCAATAACATCTTCATTGAATGGTGTTCTTGCCTCACCTCGGCCTCTATCAATAGATAATTTGTAATCATTATTTCCTACATCTCCAACATTGTGTCCAGAGAAGTTATCAACAACGAAACCATTTTTAAATCTATCAAAACCATCTGCGTCTTGTATTTGTAAAGATTGTGCGTCTGCCTCTAATAAAGATAATTGAGTATAGTATTCTAAATTTCTAATTCTACCTTCTAACTTACCAATATCTCTCATTGTGTAACGTCTGTTATCTTCTTTTTTAATTGTTACATCGGAAGTACGTAAAGTATAACTTGGTATAGTTAAAGTTGCCAATAATAAATGGCCGTCTAAATTACCAGGCTCTAATGGATTAATAGCAGAAGCACCTTTAAGTGCTTTTAATTCTCCATCTCTAGTAATAAAAATTTTATCTATTCTGTTTAAATAATATTCAAAGTCTGTGGTTACATCAGCATTAAATTGTACAACATCTACCGTAGATGAACCTGTACCACTATAATTTCTATCTGCTGAACCAGAACTAATAGTTGAGTTATCTGCAACTCTTGGTCTAAAGTCTAAACTATCTCTTAATTCATATTTTTCACCAGTAGTGTCGGAAGTATAACTTGGTATATTTTCATAATCAATAACTCCTGAATATGAATCTACATCAAAGTAATCTCCAGAACCGTGTGAGAAATAATCAAAGTTAACAAGTAATCTACCTGTAGGACGAATTGCACCTGGTTTTAATTTTAATCTACCAATATCATAGTAGTTATCTCTTTGACCTGTATCTAAATCAAAACGAGATGTAATATTTGTATCACTTGTTGTTGCAGCTGAACCAAATCCACTTGACATATAAACAGCATTGATTTTATAAACATCCGCTTTACCTAATCCAATAATTCCACTTTCTATCGTTGTTTGTGATGAAATAGCAATTGTTGAACCAGAGTTTAATGTTTTTGTTTTTGAACCTGCAACTGTTCTTTGTACAGTAGCAAGAATTTTAATTTTATGTCCTTGGAAGTTTGCACCAAAATCAAGTGTTAAAGTTTTACCTGTTGGAGAACCTCCTAATGTAAAGATAGAATCACCTTCGTGGTTATTACCTTCTAAATTTAATACATCCCCTACCGCACCTGTTCCACCACCTCCTGTTGTCATTATAGAAACAGTAAAGTCATCACTTGCGTTAGAAGCAAACGTTTCGTTTGTACCTGCAGTAATTGTAGCGTCACCGTTTGATGATAAAGTGGCAGTAAAGTTTCTTCTTACATTGAAATTTGTATCCGTTGTACCACCATTAGTAGTTGTTTTTAATGTTTTAACTGTTACGTGTGGCAATTCAAATATAGAAATATTATTTTCAGGATTTTGTAATTTAGCTCTTCTTCTTGTTAATACAGCAGCAGTAGTTACATCTGAACTACCAACAGCACTTGTTAATATTAATTCTGTTTGAGAAACAATATAGTTAACAGTTGCAGTTACAGTTGAACCTGCGTCATTTGTCAATGAAATTGAATCACCAATTTTTAAATCAGTTGTAAAGTTTGTTCCTTTACCAAGTAATGTATTTGATGAATTTGAAATAGATACGTTACCTGTAATAACATAGTTATCTCCATACGTAGAAGTTAATACGGTATCCGCAGTATAAGTTGGAGAACCTGCCATACCAATTTGTTTAACAGCAGAAATATCTCTTGTTCTTACTCCTAAAAATCCTAATCTATCATTTTGAATAGTTGAACTTGCGTTTGATGTTTGTCCTGTAACAACTTCTCCTGCACTAAAAGTACCTTTTACATTTGATACAACAATAGTTGTGTGTTCAGCAGTTGGTGCTGAACTAAATGAAGTTACGTTTTGAGATGTTGTTCCATCAGAACCATATAACTCAAAAGTATTTGTGGTAGCATTTCGTACAGTATAAACTCCTTCAGTATAAGCTGCAGAATTTATTTGAAAAGAACCACCAGATAAAGTAATTTGTTGTCCGTCATTAAATCCGTGTGCCGCTAAAGTTACTACACCAGGATCAGCAGTAGAAATAGAAGTTACGGCCGCTGTTTTAGTTGCAGTAACACTTTGTACAACACCAGTAGCACCTGAAGTAGCACCTGATACAATTTCTCCAGTTGTATAACTTACCGAAGTAGTTGTATTTAAGTGTGTAAACATTTCAATATCAAACAAATAATGTCTGTATATTGAAGATGTATCATTTATATCTGAACTTTCAGTTGCACTTACAGTTTCAAATCCTTTTGATTTTGCTCTACCAATTTGAGGTACAGTTGTACCAACATTTGATTGTTGAGTTCCTCTAACAGCAGTTGCTGTATCAAATAGATTAACTGATTTAAATGCCTCTACATCACCAGATACAAATCCTATATCTGGAGTACCATAAACGTTAGTTACGTTTAAATAATTTTTAATATTGTATCTTGTTTTGTGATTGTTTGCAGTTTCAAAATCTCTTGCCTTATCAACTGTAACAAAAGTTGTTCCTAATCTTTCTGCCTCATAACCTCTTACGTAGGCCTTGAAAGGTGAAATACCGATTGCAAGTTTTGAAGCACTACCGCCATTACCTGAAGTGTAAATACCTCTATTATTACCCGAACTTAAATGTTCTCTTACATCAAAATCAGGATTAGTTAAAACATAATCTCCTGATTCGTCAAACGTTCTACGAGCAAGTGTATCTTCTAGTACAGCATATTCTGTACTTCTAACAAGTGTTTTAATTTCGCCATTTTCTACTCTAGCAATTTCAAAAAAGTTATCATCTTCGGTTGATGATAAAGTTTTCTTTGCAAGTGTTAAAGTAATTTTAAATCTGTGAGCACCTGGTGCATTTGCATTTGAAGAACCTGCAGCGTTATCATTTAAACTTGAATCATCATTTGGTGAAATGAAAGATTCAGTTGCAGTAAAACCAATTCTATATGAAGGTGAATTTGTATATTTGTCTAATACTAAAGTGGTACTATCTACTTGTACAAAGAAACCATTAATATAATAAACACCTGATTGAACACCTGCAGCTGATCCTGTTGCAGTTGTATTTACTACCGCAGTTGGACTACCTGAAGCATCCGATGTAATTGTTTCTCCGTCTGTAAAAACAGTAGATGTATTGTTTGTTCCTGTTTTATTATACTTAACATATAATGTATCAGGATCAGTACCGTCTGTAGCAGCAACGCCAACTACTTCAGCAACTACACCTGACGTACCACCTGTTACAGTTGTACCATTGTAAGTATTAATACTTGAAGCAGATTTTGATGTTAATTTAACAGCAGTATAATTTGTGTCAATTGAAACTTGACCTGGAATAACCATTGCACCTTGTTTAAAAAGGTGATCGCCAACTCTTTCTATTTGATTTTGAAGTATAGTTTGAGATTGAGTTAATTCTCTTGCTTGAACAGCAAATGCAGGTCTAAAAAGTATTCTATGAAACTTCTTCGACTCTGTAAAATCGTCATAATAGGGACTGACATTGAAATCAGTTTTTGCTGGCATTTTTCTTCCTTATCTAATTAAAATTCAATAACAAGTTTAACATTTTCAGTTTGATCGGTTGCTCTAGTGATCGGAGCTCTATTTTCAACATACATAACATCTCCTGTATCAGCATCCAATTCTGAACTTGAATAACCAGAAGTAAATGAAGAACCGTTTACTGTACTAGAAAAAGAAGTGTCTGGTGTTGCTGTTGCACTTGAACTTTGACCAGTAATAACAGCATTTGTTGAAAACGCTACTAAATCTCCACTACTGTTTGCACCTTCATCATTAAATCTTGTTTGAATGTAATATAAAACTCTATTAGTCGCATCCCATTCTACAACTTTACCAACAGCGCCAGTTGTTGCTTGATTAATTTCTTCATCAACAGTAAATGTGCCTGGAGTTGGAGAAGAAGCCATACGAATTGCTTTTGTTGCTCTTAATGTTGTAGAAGAAGCAGCAGAGCCTCCTGAATTAGGATCTCTTAATAATCCAATTCTTCTAAAATCGTTTGCGGCAGAAACATCTGAACCAGAACCTGATTCAACACCTTCAAAGTTAACATTTAACATTACAAAGAATCCACCTAATTCTTTTACGGCATTATAACCGTGACCACCTTTTGGTCCAATCAATACATCTAATTCAGCACCTGAACCAGTACCACCGCCTTGTGCTTGTATATCTGCGTTAGTAATATAAGCGTAAGTGTAACCAGCACCAGCAGTTGTAATTGAAACTCCTGTTACTACACCTGAAGCAATAGTTACAGTTGCATATGCTCTAGTAGTATAATCTCCTCTAATTGGAACGGAAGTAATTGTTCCTGTGCCAGAAGCACCTGAAGTTGTATAACCAGTACCACCTGCTTTAACTGTAACAATATCTAATGCACCGTTTACAGCAGCCGCACTTACAGTTGAGTTAGTTGCAACGGCCATAAAGTCAGTTGATAAGAAATTAGTTTGTTGAGAAGCAGATAAAGTGTACATATATTTCCATTTGTATCCATCTGCGGTAGTTAAAACTGAAGTTGAAGTTCCAGTAGGTTCAACAGTTGAGTTTGCACCTGAATTGTTATCTAAACATTTGTAAACATTACCTGCACTTGAATAAACATAAAAAGTTGCGTCATATAAATTGGATGCACCACTTGTAGATGTTTTTGCAGTTGTTGTTCCTGTAATTCTTCGACCATAGTCGTGTCGGTACATATCATAAACTGTACCTGTTGTCCAATTTCTTCTTGGTATTACATAAGATACATCTGAACTTGTAATCTTTTTAGCCGCAATAGCGTCATCAAAAGTATAAAATTCATAATCTATTGAATCTGGAGGTGTAATTGGTGATGTATCAGAACCTTCGTTTTCTGTACGAGAGTCTGGTCTTGTTGAAGTTGCAAATGCTTGCGGTCTGCCTAACAGTAAATAATATACGTTAGGTGACGCTTCTGAAAATGATTCGCTGAATTGTTCAGCGTTGTGTATTCTAAATTTGTTTGTTACTATTGCTGGCATAACTTTCCTTTAAATTCTATTTATATTTATACGGCAAATTAATAACTTACCTTAATCTCCGTTGGTAGGGCAATATATGTTCTCAAATTAGGTGTATCAGTCATATTAATAAATTCAACTACCTCACCATCACTATTAGTTTGTGTTCCTATGATTCTATGATCTGCCCAATTACTCATTTGCATAGGACTTATATAACTTGCAGTTGTTGAGTCTGCACCCACAGCTGTTGTTTGTGCAATACCACTACCACTATATCTTTGCCAATACTTATTAATGTTTCCAAGACGAGGTCCTGCAAACGCATAACCAAACTTTGTAGTTTCTCCATCTATTGTAAGTTTAGGTACACTTTCAAATATAATAGTGATTGCACGTTTCAATGTTACATCTCTTGTGTTGGCTGTAAAGTGTTCAATTGTACTATCTGTTAAATCTGCAGGAACACCTAATGCAGGATTAGCACGTAACGTTGTGCCATCGTCCACAGTACCCAATCTTCTACCAAGTATAGTTGTAAAGATTGTTCTGTAAACTCCAAAGATATCTTCAGTAATACCTGTATTAATACCAGTTACACTTCTCAATCTAGCATTTACTTGTGTTTCAATAGTAACTTCTCCTTGAAAATAGAAACCAGCACTATGTAAAGTTTTAGTGTAAGTATCTCTCCAGTCATTAATAGAACGGCCTACTCTTACAATGTAAGAATAATCCTGATACAATAAACTATCTTGTAACTTCATTGAAGTTTCTGAAACCCAACCATCTTGGTTAATAAATTGACCATCAGTAGTTGCCACAGCACCTACGGTAGCAGTTGCAGTTGCTTGATCTATTTTATAAATGGTTGCAGTTTGTAAAGATGTGCCGCCTGTAATTAATGTGTTTTCGGCAAAAGTTCCAGTTGCACCAGAACATTTTAAAATATTTGTATTCGTATCTAACGATACCACAGTTGCAGTTACAACACTTGAACTTGAATCTAATCCTGTAATGGTTTCACCAATTGTAAAACCTCCTGTACGAGATTGTAAAAGTAAATAAGTTGGTAAAGTTAAAGTAGGTGGACTTGGACTGTCATCATAGTTATCCCCTAACTCAATTGTTTTTAATCCTAAAACTCTTCCAATTTCAGGACCATATGCAAATAAAGACGCACCACTACCTGATGATGTAATAGTTACAGTTGGTAAAGAGGTATAACCATTACCTTCGTAAATCATTCTTACATCTGTAATATCTCCTACACCTGTTCCTGATTCTTGTACAATTTTATTTCCATTATATGGATCTCCTCTTACAGTTTCATCTTCTAAAATAATATGAGAAGTAGAACTTGATTCTGTTCCTTCTTCTAATCTTACTCCACCATTTACAACAGAAATTTTTGCAGTAGCATTTCCAATACTAAAGTTTACAACATCACCAATTGAATAACCTGTACCGCCATCATCTACTAATATTTCAGAAATAGATCCTGAACCCACAGCATTAACTTGAATAATTGCGTCATTACCTCCACCACTTAAAGCAACACTATCTCCTTCACTATAAAATGCACCATCATTTGAAACTGTTTTGGTGGTAATAATTCCTTCTATCGTACAAGTAACTAAAACATCTTCATTTGTATTATCTGTACCTGTAATATTTTGTCCTGCAACAAAAGTACCTGTAACTGAATCATCACCTAATACTAATTCTACTACGGTTGCACCTGCAATAGCATATTTGTAAACTTGTTCTACAACAGCAGTTGCCTCATTAATATTTGAATCAGACGGTACATCGGCCTGTGTAATAGTTTGACCTACTAAATTAGCTGCGTCTGAAGTTCCTGACTCTTTACATCTTAAAACTTTTTGTGTATCCCATTTACCATCGGATGCTCTTAAAATATTTTCTTTAGGAAATCTTATCGTTGCATTTTCATTAAATAGTAATTTAAAAAAGATTTCACTTGCACGTTTAGTTCCTTTTGCACGATAAAGTGATTTAATATTTTTAATTAATTTTCTTTTATCAATACCTGTATCTAATGTATCAGGTATAGATTGTAAAAACGCATTTCTAAATTTAGTTAAAAATCCTTGTATTGTTTTATCAGGATCAGGATAGTCTAAAAGTTGTTGAATGTTTTGTACTGGATTGGCTCTATATTTTAAAATAGTTGCAACCGCACCTGAAGTAGAACCTGTAATTGTTTCTCCTTCAATAAATTTATTTTGATGTGTTACGAATAAACGAGAACCACCATCTATATCTTCTACTAATACAGTTGAAGTAGCACCTGAAGTAGAACCTGTTATAGTTTCACCATTGACAAAATCACCATAAGTAGTATCTTCTAAAAGTATATTATCACCATCATTATCTTTTTGTTGATTGGTACCATTTAACAATAGATAACTTACAGTTGTTGTTTGTGTTTCTAATCTTAAAGTATCTGGTGGATTAATATCAGTTAAAGTTAATTCTGCTGATTCTAAAAATTTATAATATTCTTTTACAAACTCTAAAAAATATGGATGATCTTCAAGCACAAAGTCAGGTGCTTGTGAATTTATTAAATAGGATATTTTATCTTTAAAGTCTGACATTTACTAATAACTTGATGTTGTTGTGTAACCAACACCAGCATTAGCAGAACCACCAACTAGAGTATCAGCAGTAACCGTAATAGTGCTATTAGCTACATCTATATTTAAAACTTGATTTCTAACAGGTACAATATCATTTGAAGATGGTTGTACTGTTATTTCTATTACAGTTGAAGCAGATCCTCTAATATTTTCTATTGAAGAAATGTTAATTGAATCGATATCAATTTTTCCAGTTGAATAATTAATTGTACCAGCAGTATTATCAGCATAGGTTCTTACTGAACCAACAAGATAATATCTTCTTAAATTACCAGCACCGTCATCATCAAAATAATATATGTTAGTTGAATCTCCATCAACTTTAAAACCTGTTGAACTTAAAATACCACCTTCAGTAGATTTGTGTCCTGAATGTGGATTATACAATGCGTTTGAAAAAGAAACTGTATAATTCGTTGCACTACCAATGGTAGGTGTAAATGGTTTTCTAATTCTTAATGTAGTAATGTTTGATAAAATACTTGTATCAGCGTCATCAATTAATTCTACAACTTTTGAATATCGAAATACACTATCAAATTTTTGTAAAGTGTTTGTGTTATAATTTGTTAATGCGGTAGTAATATTTGTTTTTAATGTTGAAGCAGATTTAGAAGTTGCTTGTTCATTATATTTAACAGTTGAAGTTAAAAGTAATGATGTTGTTTCTGGATCAATAATTACAGGCGTTACTGAAGCAACTGAATATCTTTTTAATTGAGTAACAATAGAATCTTTTGTTGTTTGTGTTAATGTCGAACCTGAAATAGGATTAATAGAAATATAAACTCTACCATAGAAAGGTGTTTCGGCATCTTCACCACCCCAAGCACTTATAGAACGAGCATTGGCATATAATTCTGCAACCTTTGTTTTATAATCTTCTATCGTTACAGCACGGTCTTGTGCTGCATAAGATTTAGGTGCATTAAATTTAATACTTGCATTAGTTTCAGAATCAGAACCATTAGCCGCATTTGAATTTACTGTTAAAGTAACATCACTAAAACCACCAATGTTTCCTGATAAACTAAATGATGAAGCACCATTAGCAGCAGTTTTATTAGTTACAACATATTTTAAAATTATAATATTACCATCGGATAAAGATTTACCAATAACACCATCACCAAAATAAATTTCAAATTTACCATCTTCAGCTTCTTGTAAGAAATAAACTTTTGAAGTTGAATCTAATTCTGTAATAGAAGTAGCCTTAGTGTAAGTGTTTGTAGTTGTATCGGATGAACTGTTTTGTACTTGTACAGTTAAAGTAGTAGTATCAGCATTTGCTGATTGTATTAAAAATCTTTGGTCGATATCGGTAGTGTCCACAGTATATTGATAGGTAACATAAGTTCCTTCATAAACAGAAATATTTGAAAATGTATAAACACCATTAACAGGAGTTATTGTATTTGATCCAGTGGTTACAAAGTTATAAGAAACACCATCCACACTGGTAGTAAATTTAGTTCCAGCATCCATTGTTAAAGAAGTACCAGTTGCGTCATTAACCACAACAGTTAAATTTGCAACTGGTGCTCTTGGTGAATTTGGAGTATAACCCAAAGCCTTTGCCAAAGATACAATGCTGTTTCTTAAATCAGCAGTATCTATAAACATTTCATTGGCTAATATATTTGCATTATAAGCGAGATAATGTGTATTGTAAGCTAATAAATCAAGGAGTACGGCCATACCAGAACCTTCAAAGTCATAATCTTTGAATTGACTTTGATTGGATAAAAATCTTTTTAAATTAATTTTAATTTGGTCAAAGTCTAGTTGTGATATGTTTAATTTGTGTGAACTCATTTTATCTTAATCTTTGTAAAAATTCTGTTATCGTTACAGGTTCAGGCCTGTTGATAACATAAAACGAAACAGTAACTTTGTATTCGTTGTTATCAATATTATCTATTACGACAATTTGATTAATGGCAACTCTTGGTTCAAAATTAATAATAACTTCTTCAATTCTATCCTGTAATAAAACAGCATTCAAAGGAGTAATAGGTTCAAATAATAAATCTCTCACACTAGAACCAATTTCAGGATGAAATGGTCTTTCAAACCTATTAGTCAATATTAAATTACGAACAGAACGTTTTACAGCTTCAACATCTGTTAATCGTGCAACATCTTTGGTTGCAGGATTTTTAGTAAAATTCAAATTAAGATCACTATAAATTCTATTTGATCGTTTTGAATTGTTTGTTGACTGTGCGTCATAATTTGCAAGTGCCATAGTAATAATATTTATACACTATCCTGCAAAGACATTAGAAGAACCAGAAATAGTATGTCCGCAATTTGCAGCGTCACCTTCTCTACAAATTAGAATACTATTTACTCGTACTGTTGAAGAAGCTTCAGACATTGGTGGGGTAGGTGCGTGTGGTGGTAATCCGTGA
>Ga0222714_10001389_pt1 | contig 27290 bp, 38 predicted proteins | sample C33_3DmetaG_FD_165048 | JGI IMG/M metagenome (GOLD analysis project Ga0222714, IMG submission 165048) | Estuarine water microbial communities from San Francisco Bay, California, United States - C33_3D | ecosystem: Environmental > Aquatic > Marine > Unclassified | place: USA: California...
TGTAAACAAACACTTATGGAAAAAGTAACTCAATTCGGCCCTAAATATGGGCCAATCACAAAAGAAGGCGCTAAGTATATGTACGACTTCTATTCCGCTGAGTCGGTAATTGGTTCGATTGACTGGCCAACCGCTAAAAAAATGATGGACTTTTATAAAATGTACTTATGAAAACACTTGGAAAAATTATTTACTTTATTGTGGCTATGTCGCCATTCTTTGCGCTGGGTTATATGCTTGGCTTGAAATTATTTTAACCTTTTAACTAAACACACCTATGGAAAATTTTAAGATTAAGACAACTCAGGTTGTTAGTGCGGAAATTGAATTGCCGCAGTACTTTAAAGTCGGAGACCTAAATTTTATTAAGGTCATAAATGAGGATTTGCATCTCCATGTCAGCAAAGATGACTTTGATATTCAGCTTTACCCAGAGATCAAGCTAAAGCCTAACAGAATCCTCTACTGGTTTGAGTCTCACAAATGGACTGAAATTACAGAGGAAGAGTTTTGGGCGGTTTATTTTGAAACTAAATATCTAATCGAAAAAATTGCTGATATATGAAAGCTACAGATTCACAAAATGCGCTAATTAAAGGCTGGTTATTGAATGGATATTCAATTACCCAGCTAGAGGCTTTAAATCAATTTGGATGCTTTAGGCTAGCCGCTAGGATTGCGGATCTAAGAGACCAGAGCTTAAACGTAGTTACCGACATGGTTACGCTAGAAAATGGAAAGAGAGTTGCACGATATTTCTTGAAAAAATGAGAAGAAGGAATTTAACCGAATACGAAAAAGAGTTAATCTTTGAAATGTGGCAAGACCGAACTCCAACCAAGGTAATTGCTATAGAATTAGGAGCTTCTTATGCTTGCATTTATTTTCATCTAAAGAAGCGTAATTTGGTAGGATAATTCAAAAAGAGTTATCTTTATGTATTGAAATGAAACATTTAAGAGGTCGGAGCCTTGAATGTTTCATAGGTGAAAACCAAACCAGGCCCATCGACTCCGACACGATAGGGCCTTTTTTATTTTATGAGCGGCTGGATAAAGGTACACAGACAATTAACTAACCATTGGATTTGGGATAAACCAGAATACCTTAAATGGTGGATTGACATTTTAATGCAATCAAATATTGAATCTAAGAAGGTTTTAATTAAAGGTCAATTGATCCAGGTTAATCGAGGAGAGGTAATTTACTCTTATGATACTTGGGCAAATAGATGGAAAATTAACAAATCTAAGGTTGTGCGCTTTTTAAAAATGCTCGAAAAAGATTTAATGATTGAGCTAAAAAACGAAACGGTTACGACACGGCTAATCGTCTGTAAATATGATACTTACCAAGGTGAGCGAAACGATAGTGAAACGCAAGTGATACGCAGGCGAAACGCAAGTGAAACGCAAGTGAAACCAACTAAAGAAGTTAAAGAATTAAAGAATATAATAAGTACTAGCGAAGAGAGCCACAATGAAATATTTAGAAAGCTCTGGACAAGTAATATCTGGTTAGAAGGTATTGCAATGAAGAATAAAGCGAGTATTGAGCAAGTAAGAAATCACTTGAATGAATTTAGACAAGAGCAACTCTTAAAAGCAGAATTAAAGGTAAGTGAAGAGGATGCTAAAAAGCATTTTGTTAACTGGATAAAGAGAGGGAATCCAATACCAGAAATAGATGCTAATAAGTACAATAAATCAACTTTAAAAGATAATTGGTGGTAAGATGGAACTTAAAGATATTCAAGCCTTAAATGAACTAAACAGAGACATTTGGGCAATGATTGTACAAGCTCAGAAAAGTAAAAATTGGGCATTGATTGAGATAAACCTTAAAAGATTATTTGCTCTACAAAAAAAATATATCAATCTAATCAATTTGCAAGATTATGAGATAAAAGGTACTAAATTACTCCTCCAAGATGAAATAAGGGTAAGGAATCAATTTGAGAAGCAATGGTTTAAGGATGTAGCTCAGAGATCAGGCAGCTACCAAAACTTAAAAGATAATATTGATAAATACTTTGTTGAATGAAACAGCCAGATAAGATTTTTGATTTAGACTTTTGCGAGGCATCAATTAAGACTTTTGCAGGACAGAGAGATTCAATGCTAAATAATTTTCGTAAAGGTAAAGAGGCTGGAAGTAAGACATACGTTAGAGATATTGACAACATCACAAGCGGAGGAGTACAAAATAAAATGTGGAGCTGGAAGGCTGGAGAGTTTAATCTTTGGACTGGATACAACAACGAAGGGAAGTCTCAGTTTCTTATTTTCCTTTGTGTTTTAAAGGCAATTAACGAAGGCTGGAAGTTTGCGTTTTTCTCTCCAGAGAATTATCCTCCAGATGAGTTTTTTGATGACATCATTCACACTATTTTAGGTAAAAGTACGGATAGAGCTTACAAGAACTTTAATGTTACTGAGGAGGAGTATTTAGCAGCTTTTGATTTGGTAAAGAATAAATTTTACTTTGTTTACCCGGAGAAAGATAAAACTCCAGATTTTAGGATTGAGCAGATTGAAAGCGTTTTTGAGTATTTGGTTTGGGAGAAAGATGTTAAAGCGGTAATTGTAGATCCGTACATTAAAATCCGCCATGAGATGGGGCCTGGAGAGCAAGAGCATTTATATGCCTCAAGATTTATGATGGATAGGATTAACTTTACGAGGAAAAACAACGTGAGCTACCATTTGGTAATGCATCAAACAACACCAAGAAAAGAGAAAGACGGTAATTATCCTCCTCCGAGTCTATACCAGATAAAAGGTGGAGGTACTTTTGCAGATTCGACTGACAACACGATAAGCGTGTGGAGACCTAATCGAGCTACAGATCCTAATGATACAACGGTGATAATTAAAACGGATAAGATTAAAAAACAGAAGCTTGTCGGAATACCTTTTGAGATTACGATTGATTTTAACCGGAAAAGAAATAGATACATTGGAAAAGATGGTTTTGACTACTTTGAAAATGCCATAGTAGGTAAACAAAGTATTTCAGAACTTGATAAGTCAAAATATTGGTTACCTAATGATGAATTTATTTTTCCAAGTGATGAAACTTTAAAAAACGCGCCATTTTAACATGAGACACGGATCTTTATTTAGCGGTATTGGAGATTTCGATCTAGCATCGGAGTGGATGGGTTGGGAAAACGTATTCCATTGCGAGTGGAATGAATTTGGACAGAAAGTTTTAAAATATTATTGGCCTAAAGCAATTACTTATCATGATATCACCAAGACAGATTTCTCTATTCACAGAGGAACAATTGACATTCTTACAGGCGGATTCCCATGTCAACCATACTCATCCGCAGGAAAGCGACTCGGTAAAGAGGATTCGAGACACCTCTGGCCTGAGATGCTTAGAACAATTCGAGAGATTCAACCGACCTGGGTCGTGGGCGAAAATGTTCGCGGGCTTACTAATTGGAACGGAGGGTTGGTATTCGATGAGGTGCAAGCTGATTTGGAAGCTGAAGGCTACGAAGTCACACCGTTTTTACTTCCAGCTTGTGCCGTCAACGCTCCCCACAGAAGGGATAGAATTTGGTTTGTTGCCTACTCCGCTAGCGCAAGCCAGGGAGCAAAAGAGCTTCGACAAATACGACCAGAGAATGGAGAGATTAGTAGAGAAGGGACACAAACCGTTTACGATGCCTCTAGACCAAATGGCATTGAGGGGACTACTTCCGACTCCGATGGCTTCGGAAGGGTACAAACTAAGAGGAGGGGAATCAGAGAATCAAATAAGTTTGACAAAATTAGCGAGACAAAATTTATTACCGACTCCATTAGCATCAGACATGAATACAGGGAGGAGGGGAGATGCTCCGAGGGAAGGTCACAATCCAATGACAAACAGTTTAAGAGACGCAATAAATTACCAGGAGCAGACTTTAAAATGTTCCCATCTGTCTCCCCAATTTGTGATGGAGATGATGGGATTTCCAACCGATTGGACTCTATTACCTTTTCTAAATGGAGACAAGAATCAATCAAGGCAGGAGGAAACGCAATCGTTCCCCAAGTAGTTTACCAAATATTTAAATCAATAGATAAATACAACCAATTAAACAACCAATTAAAATTATGAGCAAGATTTACGGCGGTAATGCCAAAGTAATTACAACAAAGTATGGCGAAATGTGGAAAGTCAGCCAAAACCGAAGCGATTTAGAAAAGTTGCTAAAGTACATGAATGATAACGATACCGAATGGGTAAACCTAGACATTAAGGAAAAGCCGCAAAAGGTCGAAGGTAAGGCAACCCATTATCTTGAGCTTTACCAGCCAAAAGAGAAAGATGATTTTAAACCAGTAGTTGCAGAAAAAAAAATAATTGAAAAATATGAAGAGGATACTTTACCTTTTTAAGCCTAGCCAAGAGAATCTATTTAGCGCCTGTAATACGGTGCTAAGTATTTTCTTATTTATGCATTTTAAAATGCCGTTTGGACTTTTGTTCATGGTTTCCGTTGCATTGTTTACGATTGCAATGGATCAAGTTTATAAGGCTTGTAAATGATTCAATTTAAGCTAAACGAAAAGCCATTAAGTGTAAACCAAGCCTGGCAAGGTAAACGCTTTAAAACACCTCTTTACAAGTCCTACGAGCAAACCATTTTGTTAAGAATGCCAAAAGGTAAGGTAGATTCAGACGAGATGTTAAGGATTGAGTTTTTCTTTGGCTTTAGCAACAAGGCATCGGATCTCGATAACCCGGTCAAGCTCTTACTAGATATTGCTCAAAAGAAATACGGATTTAACGATAAAAATGTATTTGAGTTAAATATCCGTAAATGCATTGTAAAGAAAGGCGAGGAGTTTATCCAGATGGGAATTTATAAGCTCTTGCCGTTTTAAACAAAAAGTCTGTTTTTGCTTGGATAATTATTTATAAATTATATTTGTGGAAACGATACGATAATGAGTTTAGAAGAGGGCAGACTAATTAGGAAAATCCGTAAAAATCTAGGTATAACCCAGGTAGATTTGGCTCAGAGAATTGGTTTAAGTCATCAGCCTATTAACCAGTTTGAGAATGGATTTGAATCTATTTCCGTTCACAATTTGAGGAAGATTTGTGACGCAATTGGATTGGAAATTGTAATTAAACAGAAGTAATGGCTAAAGGATTACCGATTACTAAAACAGATTATTCGCTGGAAATTAGATACAGATTACGAGATGGACAATGGTCTCCGTGGAGCAATAAAGGTAAAGGCAAGTTTGAAACGATTGAGATTGTACAAAGGCAGATCAGGACATTAGCAAGCGCTTACCAGCTCAGAGAGAAAGAGGTGAGATTTGAATGGAACGGAAAGCTTTGCGATTTTACAGGGCAAGTAACAAACGAAGTAATTACATTAAAATAGTTTTTAGTTTTGGGTTTTTGTTAACTGTAAAGGCTTGGCTAATAGGTCAAGCTTTTTTTTATTTACCTTTGATTGATTAACCAATTAAAACCTATGGCAGGAAAAGGAGGATTTAGACCAAACTCAGGAAGACCGTCAAAAGCGGATGAGATTAAAGTTATTGAGCAGATGGATGCAATTGCAGTTCCAGAGGAGGCTTGGAAAGCTCTTTGGAGTCGTTGTAAAGATGGCGATATACAAGCCATTAAGACCTGGCTTAATTACCGATTTGGTATGCCTAAGCAATCGATTGACGTAACTACACAAGGTGAGAAAGTAACTCCTCCGATTGAATGGATAAAATCCAATTAATAGACAAATACAGACCGCTTTTTTTAGAGCAACCTAAAAGTCGTTATTATCTTATAACTGGCGGCCGTGGATCTGGTAAGTCTTGGACTTTATCTATGTTTCTTTTAAATCTTACCTACGAAGAGGGACACGTTATCCTCTTTACTCGTTGGACTCTTACATCGGCTTTTATCTCGATTATCCCTGAATTTATCGATAAAATCGAGCTAATGAATAAGGCAGAGGATTTTGAGATAACCCAGAGCGAAATCATTAATAAGGCAACTGGGTCTAAGATTTTATTTCGTGGTATCAAGACAAGCCAAGGAACTGCAACCGCTAATCTTAAATCAATCGCTGGAGTAACAACCTTTATTCTGGATGAATCAGAGGAGCTAATGGATGAGGATGTATTTGACCGCATCGATTTATCGATTAGAGCAATAAATAAGCCTAATCGTGTTATCCTGGTAATGAATCCGAGTTATAAATCGCATTGGATTTACTCTCGATTTGTACGGAATAAAAGCGATAATTGTACCTACATCCATACGACTTACCTGGATAATGAGAGAAATCTTAGCAAATCATTTATAGAGCAAGCGGAACGGACAAGAAGAGAAAACCTCCACAGATATAACCATTTATTTCTTGGTCATTGGCTTGAGGATGCTGAAGGTATGCTCTGGAATAGGCAAATAATTGAGCGGCTAAGAATGCCAAATCCGCCACAACTAGAGCGCATTGTTGTTGCAGTAGATCCAGCTGCATCCGCTAACTTAGAATCGGATGAGACTGGTATAATTGTATGCGCTAAAGATGCTCTAGGAAACGGCTATGTCCTGGAGGATTTATCTGGTAAATATTCTCCTAGCCAATGGGCAACGGTTGCAGTTAAAGCCTTTGAAAGATGGAACGCCGATTGCATAGTGGCGGAAAAAAACCAAGGAGGAGACATGGTAGAAAGCGTTTTAAGGTCGCAAAATTCAACCGCTAGAATAAAGCTAGTAACTGCAACTAAGGGAAAGTACGTTCGAGCCGAGCCGATTTACTCTCTTTATGAGCAAAACAAAATTTATCACATTGGCCATTTTCCATTACTTGAGGCTCAAATGATTACCTTTGATCCAGATAAAGGCAAATCTCCAGATAGAGTAGATGCTCTTGTATGGGGATTTACCGATCTATTATTAGGCTCTAAATTCACCTTTTCAATATGACAAAAGAAACAATTGCCGCTCTTATCCTAATGTTTATCACTTACCTTTTATTGGTATTTGTAACCTTAGATTTTAATCCGTTAACCTGGCATTGGATTGCTAGAGTTGTAATGGTTGTAATTTGGTTTTATGGACTTGCATTTTTAGAAAAAAATAAATAGGTATATTTGTTAAAACGAATATGCTATGCTATTAAAGGCTCTTCAGAATTATATCACGCCACAAGTCCAACCAACGAAGACTTATCCAGATGTAAATCTACTCAACCAAATCCTATATGGTCAATTTACGGCCTCTACGCTTGTTGTTTGGTACGACTCTAACCAGCAAACTTTTATCGATAAAGGTTACAAGGGAAACGCTCTTGTTTACTCAATCATTCGAAAAATAGCAGAGAAAGGAAAGCAATGCCCTACCTACGTTTACAAGGAGAGCGAAGCAGCCAAGAAATACAGAGGAGGAAAGTACAACTCGAAAGAGTTAAACAGATTGCAGAGCATAGCATTTCGTAAAAAGGAGCTGCAAGACGTTAATTACTCAGATCCAGTAAATCAGCTAATTAAGAATCCTAATCCAATGCAAACTTGGAGCGAGTTTTTGGATTCGATGCTAACGTGGTATAATACTAGCGGCGAGATATTCGTTTACGGATTTGCTCCACAGGATGGCCTAAATAAGGGCAAGATTAAGGAGATGTACGTTTTGCCGTCTAACTATGTGGAAATAGTCGCTGGCTCCTTATTTGAGCCGGTAAGAGGTTATAAATTAATCATTGGAGACCAAAACATCGAGATTCCAGCGGATCAAGTATTGCACATCAAAACAACGAATTTAACTTGGGATTTAAATGGTGCGCAGCTTCGTGGAATGCCTCCTCTCTTGGCTGGTTTAACTACTCTCCAGGCTAACAACGAAGCGACATTTGCCAAGCAAAAGACTTTCCAGAATGGAGGAGCCAAAGGTATAATTTCACCTAACATCACTAATCCAGAGTTTTGGCCGTCTCCAGATCAGCGAGCTAAGATGGATGAGAGAATAGATGAGAGGATTAACGGAAATAAAAATATTAATAAGATTGTCGCCTCTTCTATTCCATTGCGTTACGATTCGATTGGATTGTCTCCGGTGGCAATGGATATTATAAACTCTCAGAACATGGACTTGCAAACGCTTTGCGGTTTATGGGGAGTTAACCCAGTATTGTTTACCTCAAACGCTACCTATGCCAATTTAGAAGGAGCGCAAAAGGCTTTAGTTACCGATGTAATTATGCCTCAGTTACAAATGATTGAGGAGAAGTTTACGCAATGGATTGGCAATTCCTACGGAATGGATTACGTTATTGATTTCGATATCTCTAGCTTTAGCGAGTTGCAACCAGATGTAAAGGTAATTCTCGAAACATACGGTAAATCTCCATACTTTACCGGTAATGAGGTGAGAAGCTTATTGAACTGGCACGCAAGCGAAGATCCTGCAATGGATGTGCATTGGATACCTAGCAACGTACTACCAAGCGAGGAGGCTCTTGGTAATGCATCAACGGATTTTAGCGATTTCCCAGCGTAAAAAATGAGGCTTATAAATTATTCCAAGGTAAGAAGGTCGGCAGCCAGCGATCTAAAGAAATACGAGCGCCTTGGAGTAAAGATGTTTACCGATGCTTTAAAGCTTCAGGCTAAACCAAATCCCTCGCCTTTGCCAATGCAAGAGGCTTACGTTAAATTTTACCAGACTGTATTTGTTGACTCAGCTAAAAAAGAGTTTGACCGGATAAGACAAGATAACAGAGAGAAGGCTTTTGTTCCAGACGATTTCTTTTTGAATACCTGGAAGGAATGGATTAAAGATTGGGTTTTACAGAATCTTGGCGGATTGATTAAGGATGTTAACGACAATACTTTAAAGCAGATCCAGGAGGTTTTAGGACAAGGAATCGAGCAAGGGTTTAATCCTTTTCAACTTGAGAAGCTTTTACTTGAGCAGATTCCAAATATAAACCGAGCTAGGGCAATCGCTAGAACGGAATCAACCAGAGCTTACAATGAAGGTAAAAAGCGTTCAGCTACGGATTGGGCAAATCAAACCGGAACAAAACTTTGGAAAATTTGGGTTCACGGAGGATCTAGAGAGCCAAGATTCCAACATATCCAGGCGCAAAACAAACCAATACCAGCCAATTCCTTTTTCGAGTTTACATCTCCTAAAATTGGAATTGTACAGATGGATAAGCCTGGCGATGTAAACGGCGGAGCAGCTCAAACAATTAATTGCAGTTGCGTTGTTGTCTATATTTCCGAGGCTTACGCAAGAAGGAATTTTCCTGACACGTTTAATAATACTTTGCCAGTACCGTCTCAAAACATTGTACCAGTACTTGATGCTCAAAATGAATTTATACCAAATCAAGCAAAGTATACAGATTTTAATCAATTTAAAAGTGAATACCTTAAATTAGCAAAAGGCAATAAAAACACCCAAGACCAAAGTATGGGCGAATTAATTGACAATAAATTTGAAACTACACAAAATACATTTGCAGAAATACAAGGCTTTAGAGGATTACCAAAAGTATTATCAAATGAAGAGTTTTTAATGCTGTCTAAAGACCCTAATTACACTTTAATTTATAGAGGTATTTCAGATGTTGACCCTCAAGATTTAAAAGCAGATAAATTAATTGAAAAATATATTAAAGGTGATTTATACGGAGCTAGAAATAATACTTATGGAAACGGCACATATTGGGCAGGTGATTCACAATATGTAATTGCTAATGCTTATGCTGAAGGAATTGATAAAAATGTTTTACCTGCTTTAATAAATAAATCTCAAATGAAAATTGGTGATTATGGAAAACTTAGGGAAAATTGGATGGATGAAGCTTACAGTTATAAAGATGATGTAATAAAAAATTGGCAGAATAAATTAAACAGAAATGATTTATTTTCTAATGCTTTTAAAATGCAAAATCCAAATGAGTATGCAGAAATGATTACTGAATTAAAGGCATTTGCTGAATTTGGCGCATGGGCAACTTCAAAAGGTTACGATGCATACACTATTAAAGGGCCAAATCCTGGATTTAGTCAATTTGGAGTAAATGAAATTGATTTTGTAGTTACTTTAAATAGAACTAAAACAATTGTTCCACTAAGTTTAAGAGGAAAATTATGATAACAAGAATATTGAAATACAGAGATTTAGAAAAAGAAATAACTAAAAAAATAGCCAAATTTTTATCAAAATTGGAACAGGAAAATAATGGGCGTATTCCAAAAAATAAAACAGAATTAGTTTCTGATTTTTACAAATATTCTTTAACTCATTTTATTGAAAGTCTAGAAGATATCCCGAACAAATACCAAGAAATATTTGCAGACTGATTTTTGGCATTTTCCGACCTTTGTTTCCTAATTTTTTTTATTTGTATATTTGTCTAAACGAATAAGCAATGCTAGACAAAGCCGAGCAATCATATTCAGATTATCCCGAGGCGGTCAAAAACAACGCTAGAAAGGTTTTAAAATATGTTGATGAGTACGGCTGGGGGCCTTGCGGTACTCCAGTAGGAAAGCAGAGAGCTAACCAACTTGCAAACGGCGAAGCGATTAGCTTGGATACAATTAAAAGGATGTATTCCTATTTAAGTAGGCACGAAGTTGATTTAGAAAGCTCAACATCCTACGGCGAAGGATGCGGTTTATTAATGTACGATGCATGGGGAGGTAAAGCTGGCCTAACCTGGAGTAGAAGTAAGCTAAGAGAATTAGGAGAAATAAAAGATAATAATACGGCAATGATATTAAAGGGACTTAATCAAGGATTTGCAGATAGCGACATGAAGCAAGGGATTGTTTCAGGTTATTTTGCCGTTTTCGGTAACAAGGATCTCGATGGCGATGTAATCGAGCCAGGAGCATTTACCAAGACAATCCAAGAGCGTGGCCCAGCTGGAAAGCAACTTATCAAGTATCTTTTAGATCACGACAAAAATAAGGTTGTCGCAAAAATGATGAATCTTTACGAAGATCAGAAAGGATTGAGATACGAGGCAAAAATTGGAACTCATGCAGCTGGTCAAGATTTCCAGAAGATGGTCGAGAGCGAACTTATTAACCAGCATTCGTTTGGTTTCCGTACAATTAAAGAAATGTATGACGAACAAGCGAAAGCTAATTTGATTAAAGAGGTAATGATGTACGAAGGTAGTGCGGTGCAGTTTCTAGGAGCTAACCCGGAGACTACCTTTATCGACCTTAAAAACGAATCGGATGCATTCGAATATTTAACTAGACTTGAGAAGTTTGTTAAAACCTCAGACGCAACCGATGAAACACTTGAGAAATTAGAGAATCAACTTAAATCACTTTTAGAAATGCTAAAGCCAGCAGATGCTACTTTGGTAGAGACGAAAGCCGTGGAGGTTGAAAAGCTAACTATAAACGAACTTAAAAAACAATTTGAATCATGGAAAATCTAACTTTGGATGCCGTTAAAGCGGTAATCGCAGAAGCTGGTGAAGCTCTAAAGGCTAAAGCTAGCAACGCCGAAGTAAAAGCCAATGAGGCTTTCGAAAAGGCAGAAGCATTGTTGAAATCATTTGACAATGTAGTAAGTAAAGAAGATGCAGCAGAAATGCAGAAGCAACTTGACAAGCTTGATATCGCTATGCAAAAGAGCGCAGTTGAGAAAGAAGTAAATGCAGAAGATTTCAAAACCGCATTTATGAAGGCTTATGCTCCGGTACAAGCTGAGATCGAGAGATTAAAGTCTGAGCCTAACGCTCGTCTAAAGGCTCCTTTGGTATTTGAAATTAGCGAGAAGGCAGTAGGAACTATTACTCTAGCTTCTACAATTGCAAACGCTAACTCTTCTAGCCAGGTAACTATTTCTGAGTTTACTGGTGTTGTATCTCCAATCCGTCAGAGACTACTTGTTTACCTTTCTAACGTATCCGTTGGAGCTATTGGTACTCAGTACGCAGTTTGGGTTGAAGAGTACGATCAGGAGGGAACTCCAGTAATGATTGGCGAAGGTGTTGAGAAGACTCAAATCGATGTACAATACAAAGAGCAGAGAGCTAAAGTTGAGAAGATTGGTGTTCACATGAAGGTTTCTATGGAAATGCTTGAGGATGCTGCTTACTTGGCTTCTTATATCCAGAGCAACGGAGTTAAGCGTGTTGAGACTGTAATCGAAAACCAATTGTTTACTGGTAACGGTACATCTCCTCAGTTGGCTGGTTTGCTTTCTAAGTCTACAACATTTACTGGAGCTTCTATGGCTGGTGGTGTTGAGTCAGCTACAAACTGGGATGTTATCCACGGAATTATCGCTCAAGTTAAAGCTGCAAACGGAACTGCAAGCGGAGTATTTGTTGAGACTGGACAATATCACCTTATGCTTTCTGAGAAGGATGCAGATAAGCAGTATATCCTACCAGCTGGCGTTACTTTCAACGCTCAAGGAGGTATCAATGCTTGGGGAGTTCAGATTATCCCAACTAACGCTTTGACTGGCACGGCTGCGGATTTCGTAGGTGGTGACCTTTCAGTTATCAACGTCCGTTTGAGAAGCGGTTTGCAAGTAGCTATCGGAGAGTCTGGCGATGATTTCATCGACAACTTGAAGACTGTAAGAATCGAGCAGAGATTGGTTCAATTCATCTCCGCAAACGATACTCCAGTATTGGTAAAAGGAACTTTTGCAGCTGCTAAGGCGCTTCTTGAGACTACCTAATATTTGTGTTTGTGTTTAGTTTAATGGTGAAAGGGGATGCATTTTGCATCCCTTTTTTTATTACAATTACTTGAAAATCAACAATCGGAAAAAATATTATTACATTTAAAGAAAAAAACATGGCAGATTTTACACTATGCAAGCCGCAAAGATGTAAACTCAAAATGAGTTGCGAGCGGTATTTAACTAAACCTGGCGGATTGCCAATCTACTTTGAAAAGGAGCCTTGTAGCTCGGACGGCACTCAATGCCCTATGCATTATAAAAGAAATTGTAAAACCTGTGGAGAAATATGAATATTACCGAAAATGAGTTTTTAATAAAAGAGATTGAAACTTTAAATTTAACTCTTTCTAATGAGGATTTTGTAGCACTTGCTAAAGAGGTTGCTGAATATTGTAAGAAGTTTAAACCAGAAAGCGTTTTAGATTATGGATGTGGAACTGGTGTTTATTCAGAGGTTTTAAGGCGTGAAGGCTTTAATATTATTGGCCAAGACATATTTAAAGCGCATCGAGATTATTGCAAAGAAAATTACCCTTTGCTAAAGGTTTACCAGAAGCCGAGACAAGCGGATCTAATGCTTTGGATTGAGGTTGCTGAACATATGACCGACCAAGAGATTAGTAAAGCTTTGGAGGTTGTTAAACCAAGAATTATTCTGTTTTCTTCTACTCCAGAGATAACGGCTTTTGATGCTGATTGGGGACATATAAACATCAAAACTGAAAAGGATTGGATTGCCATGTTTAAAGAGCTTGGTTATAAGCTAATCGAGAAACCAAAAACACCTACTTTATGGGCGTTGACGTTCCAAAAAATCTAATTTACTTTATCTACTACGGCGGAAAGATAACACATTATCACAGACTTAATTTAAGGCTATTAAACAAGTACTGGAGCGTATTTAATGGTAAAAAGGTAGTCAAGGTTGCCGTAGATGGTAAAGCCTTTCTAGAGCCTTTAAAATCGCTCCTACCAAGGGATTGTGAGTTTGAGATTGTGGAGAATAATCGCATACTTGGAGAGTCCGTGCATTTTATCGATTCGATTAACAAAGTAAAGGATGGGATTACCTTTTATGCCCATTGTAAAGGAGTTTCTAGGCCTGTCTGGAGCGGATTGGACATCTGGATTGAGCAGAGTTATAAGCGCAACCTCGAAACGATTCCAGATCTATCTACTAAGCTATTCTCTGGCATTTGTGGTAAGCTTTTACCTTGCCCTCCTTACGTTCCTCAAGATTTCCATTACTCAGGCTCTTTCTACTGGTTTAACACAGAAAAAGTAAAAGCTAGGATTGGCAAGTACGAGATGAATCGATATTTAACAGAAAGATTTCCAGCTATAATTGCAGATAAAAGCGAGTGCCATTTTGCTTATCCTTATTCAGAAAAGAATCTAAACTTTTACGAAGAGCGTACATGGATCAACCTTTAAAGATATTTTACTCGAATCCGTTTGACTTAAATAAAAATATAGGTAAAGCCTATAATGATTATTTAAGCAGCCTAAACGTAAACGATGAGGATTGGATAATAATGCAGGACGGAGACATATTGTATCTAACTGGAGACTGGGGAAAGCGCATTTACGATGCCTTGGCTTTAGATGGAGATAAATTTGGATTGGTTGGATGTTATACCAATCGGCTGAGGGCAAAACATCAACTGCACAATAAAGAGTTTAATTACGAGTTGGATGTGAGAAGGCATTACGAAATAGCTTTAACTTACCAAGGCGAAGGCATCCAGGAGATTAAAGAATATATCGCTGGCTTCTTTATGGCGTTTCAGTACAAGACCTGGAAAAAAATTAAGTTTGTAGAGAATAGCCTTGCTTTTGATTCTCTATTTTCGATGCGAGTAAAAGAGCTAGGATTAAAAATAGGATTGATTAAATCGCTTTACGTTTTTCATGGTTACCGACTTTGGCAAGACGTTGAGCCATGGAATGATAAAAAACATTTAATGAAATAAATACTATCTTTATGATAAAATTATTGGTTGATCTCGAGCCGTTCCAAAAAGGCGAAATTTTAAGCGTTGGCAAGACCTATGACGCTTATTTAGTCGATAAAGGTCTGGCGGTATGGATTAAAGTGGACAAACAAGACTTTAAAAAGAAATGAGCGTAATTAAACCTTTAGATATCAGATACAGCTCCACGGTAGCAACGGAGCCGATTACATTGGCAGAGGCAAAAGCCTGGCTTCAAATCGATTTCTCAGATTGGGATACTTTACTTACAAATGAATTAATACCAGCGGCTAGGATTGAATCCGAGAAAGCCTCTGGGATGCTATATGTCCAGAGAAATGTGGTTATTACGGATAATAAATCAGGCCAGAGAATATATCCAATTGGCCCTTGGGTGGCGGATGTAACAACGGACGAAACAGAGGTAGAGAATTACACTTATACGGCTGGATTTAATAACTCCAATCCATTGCCTCAAGACTTGCACGTTGCCATGCTTAAAAGGATTGCTACGGATTTTGCTTATCGTCAAAACTTGATGGATGCACAAACCTACTATTCTACAAAGGCTAGTATTTCAACTGAGTTAAAATATAGAGCAGATTTATTCGTATGATAAACTTTGGAAAATATGACCAGAAGGTTGAGTTTGTCTCTTTCCAAGCGGTAAGCGATGGCGCTGGAGGTACGTCTCCAAGTCCAGCAACAAATTTATCCACCTTTGCATCTGTAAAGCAAACCAGAGGAAACAATGGATTAGAAGCGGGAGAGATGGTATTACCAAATACATATACTATCGCAATTCAGTATCGTGTCTCATTTATTCCAAGCGAGAATTACCAGGTTTATTATCGCAACCGTTATTACAAAATTACTAGCGTCAAACTAGACGATCAACGGCTGCACAAAGAGTACATTATTGAAATGATTGGAGTGTAATGGCAGTTAAAATAATTGGATTAGAGCAAGCTTTAAAAGACCTTGATAAAAAAGGAGATCAAGTAATTGCAGCCGTAAAAGAAAGGCTAGCGGATGCAGCTACAGAAATAGAAGTAAAGGCTATACAAAGAGCGCCAAGTACCTGGGCAGGTCAATCTTTAAACATTAAGCAAAGAATTGATAAAGTCGTTGAAAATAGCGGATTAACCTGGAAGGTTGGAGTTCAAGCTGGAGATCCAGTATTTGAGATTGAGGCTTGGCTAGAGTTTGGAACTGGATTAAGTGCAAGAGAAATATTAAGTCGTCCAAATTATACCTCAGAGATTAGAGCAATCGCTAAAAATTTCTACAGAAATGGACAAGGTAGAATTATTGGAAAACCTTACCTTTTCCCCTCTTATTTTGAAGCTACTGCAAACCTGGTAAAAGATATTGAAGCAGAAATAAACAAGGATATAAAATGAGAGAAATATCTACCGACATACGAATAGCAGTTATAAACGCAATTTCACCTCTAACTCTTAGTGGAGTTACTTTGCCAGTTTACGATACTGAGTTACCTCCTGGTATAAATCCAGCTAATTATCAAAATTCAGCTGCTTACGTTTTAATTACTGACCAGAACGAAGCCGAAACGACTAATAATGATTGCACAATTAGGCAGAATGCAACCTTTCAGATAAATATTATTACCAAGTTTCCACAAGGTAGTGGAGGTAAGAAATTATCGGAAAATATCTCCAATGCTATTCAGCAAAAAATGACTTTGCAATATTTGAATTTACCAGTAGACTTGCAAGCGATTAACATACGCAAAAACTTTTCTAGAGTTCAAATAGAGCAAGGATCTAGCCAGATAGCTTACCAAAAAATATTATCCTATACCTTGGATATTTTCTTTGTCTCTTGATAAATAAAAATTTATGTATATTTGTTAAAACGAATAAGCTATGGCAACTTACCAATTAGGAAATTTCTTTACATTCGAGTGGAACTCTCTTCCAGTCGTTTGCAAAACCTCCGCTTCGGTTTCTATCTCCAACGAATCAGTAATTGTTAGAAACGATTGTACTGGCGATTATGGAGTAAGACTTGAAGGCGGCGACAAATCTGGCTCCTTTTCTTTCTCTGGAGATCTTGATTTTGCATCTACAGGCGCTTCTAACCTTTCAGCTTTTGACCTAATGGAAGATATTGGGAAAGTATTTGAATTGGTGTTTGGAGGTACTGATCCAGGTGACAAAATCATTACAGTTGATGCTCAATTAAACTCAATTGAAGTAACTGCGGAAAGAAACTCTCAAGTTTCATTCTCTGGAACTTTCGACTTTGCAGGAGCGCCAGCTATTACTGTAATACCAACCTAAATATAATTTATGGCTAAATACCATGTAGCTCCTTACAAAGAAGGAGAGATTTACTTTTACCCAAACCTTGGAGCATTAGCAAATTTTGAAGACTTTACTGGCAAAAGCTTGAGTGAAGTTTTTCAAAGTGGAAAAATGCCAAAACTAGATTTAATTTATGCTTTGCTTATCGAATGCCATAAAGTGGCAAGCATAAGAAAAAGTACAAATCCAATTGCCTTGGATGAGTTAAAAATCTGGGTTGATGGTAAAGATGTAATCAATCTTTTTAACAATGTTTTAGCCGATCTCTTGCAAGAGTTAGGGATTGGAGAAAATGAGGAAAAAAAAACATAAGTGAAGACGAAAGCGAGCAATATTCAGCTCGTGAAAATTTAATGCTGCTCGTAGGTAGGACAAAAATCCCTTATGAGCAGCTTTTTTGTTTAAGTAGGAAAGAGTTAAAGGCTTTAATAAAAGGCCATGAGATTGACCAAAAAGACATGATAGAGAGCTTACGAGTTCATGCCATGATAGGTTTACAACCGCATTTAAAGAAAGGCACAAACTTATCTCCTAGAAAAATTTGGCCATTGCCTTGGGAACAAAATATTAAGCCTTTCCAATCCACAGATGAGGACTTTGCTAAAGCGAAGAAATTGTTGGAAATTGCATCTAAACTAGAGAAAAATGGCAAATCCAAAAATAGAGGTTGAAATCGGAGCTAAGATTAACGAGTTTAACCAAAAGTTTAACGAGGTTAACACTAAGCTAGATCAATCTGGTAAGGAGTTTAACAAATTCGAAAAGATATCCTCTTCAGCTTTAGCTTCTTTAGGAGCTGCTTTTTCTGTAGGAGCCGTTTTAAGTTTTGGTAAGGCTATAATTGATACAACCGCACAATTCCAGAAAATGGAAGCGGTATTAACCAATACTTTGGGTAGTAATTCAGCGGCTAAGGTTGCAATGGATCAAATTGTTGATTTTGCATCTAAAACTCCTTTTCAAGTTGACGAATTAACAGGAGCTTTTGTAAAGCTTGCGAATAGAGGTTTTACTCCTACTATTCGAGAAATGACCGCTTTAGGAGATTTAGCCTCATCAACTGGTAAATCTTTTGATCAGCTAGCCGAGGCAACATTGGACGCAATGACTGGAGAGTTTGAGCGTTTAAAAGAATTTGGTATAAAGGCCAAAGTTGAAGGAGATAACGTAGCATTTACATTTAAAGGAGTTACTACTGAAGTAGAAAAAACAGACGAGGCAATACAATCTTATATTTTAAGCCTTGGAGAGACTGAAGGAGTAAGCGGATCTATGGCCGCAATATCTGAGACCGTAGGTGGTAAGATATCTAATTTGCAAGATAATTTTACTCAATTACAATTAACTCTTGGAAGCTCATCTAGCGGATTGATTGCTGGAGTTTTGGATTTGGCTAATGCAATGACCGAAAAACTAGTAACCTCTTTAGGTGCGGTTAATACGGTTGCTCAAGCTACTGGAGAAAATGGTTTTGTAACCTTTGGAAAGCAGATTGCTGCAATGCTTAATCCTATTTATGGAGCGCAGTTAGAGGCTCAAGCTAGAGGAATTAAATTTGTACAAAAAGCAGCGGTTGAGGCTGCTGGTTCAGTAGAAACTTTTGTTGAAGCAAACGATCAAGTAAGCGCAGACGAAAAGGCTAAAGAATTTGAAGAGTATTCAAAGGCTTGGGATAAATTAAACAAGGTAATTTTAGCTGGTAATCCAGAGGTAAATACTGCAAACTTTCTTTTAGAACGTCAAGCCAAATTAGCTAAAGAAATAGATACTAATTTTATGGCATTGGCTGAATCAATGGCAGTTCCATTAAAGCCAGGATTAGATTTAGATGCCCTTGCTGCAAGTATTCAAATTCAACCAGAAATCGCAGATATAGACGATTCCAAAAAGACTAATTTTCTTTTAGCTCTAAAGGATTTTAACGCTGAAGCTTCGGCTATTATTACCAATGGAGCAGTAAATGGTTTAGGAGATGTTGGTTTTGCCATTGGTGAGGCTTTAGCGACTGGAGGAGATGTTGTAAAGGCAGCTGGTAAAGCTTTATTAGGTGGAGTTGCCACAATTGCTGAAGGATTAGGACAAGCAGCTATTAAAGTAGGTGTTGGAATGATTGCTATTAAATTGGCATTTAAAAATCCAGCAACCGCAATTGCTGCTGGTGTTGCCTTAATTGCTTTGGCTGGCTTTATTAGAGCTAAAATTGGAGGCGGAGGAGGTGGAGGTATAACCTCTGGTATTGGCGGAGGAGGTGGAGGTGGCGGAGGTGCATCCGTAGGAGGCGCTGGAGTAGGTGGAGGATCTAGCTTTACTGGAGGAGGTGCGCAAGGCGGTTTATTTGAGCAGAACAGAGACTTAAATGGAGAATTAGTAGTAAGAGGCCAAGACTTGGTTTATGTATTTGGTCAAGCTAATAACAAGATAAATAAAGGATAATGGCAGACTACAGATTTCAAGCGGCAGTCCGTCAAGGAGTTGGCACGATAACAGTTAATGGAGTTGCTCCAGTTGAGTTTTATACTGAAGGAGCTACGCTTACGATTGCAGTTGCTCCAGGCTCTGGATTTCATACTGCATTGTGGTACACTAATCCAGGAAATACTTTATTATCCTCTTCGCTTTCGTTTAATTTTACGATGCCAGCTGAAGATACAAAAATGTATGTTGTATTGACTGGCCAAAACGTACCAGTAAACGATTACGGATTAAAATACCAAGGAGGGTATGCTACTAATTACGGCGGTAATGCTTGGGATTTGCAGATTCAAAAACAAGGCTATTCTGGGGCCGTTACGCCTCTCCAAATTAACGACATAACTTACAACTGGGGTAATACTGGAAACGATCCCATAGAGACGATTATAGGCTCCTCCGTGGATTTTACAATCGCTGGAGAGACTGGAGATTTCAACGAGTTCCTAGTGGGAGGTAATCGTACTTGGAAAGTAGTTTTAAGTCAGGTTGGAGCAAATAATGATATTACGGCTTGGCAACAAGTAACAGACACAAATAATTATATCGACGTTGCTTATGGTAATGGTGTTTTTGTAGCTAGTAGATCAAATGGAGTTAGTTATTCTAATGATGGAATTACTTGGAATGCTACAAACCCGATTGGTTTTGTAGGCGGTAAATTATCTTTTGGAAATGGATTATTTATCAACGCTGGAATAATAGGAAATGAAACAAAAGTATATACATCTCCAGATGGATTTGTATGGAATTTAAGATATACATCAGGTGGAGTTGGGGCAAATTTTAGTTATTCAAGTGTAAAATATGGTAATGGTTTATTTGTATGGGTTCAACAATATTCTTTAACAGGAGCATTTATATTTACTAGTACAAATGGAATAAATTGGACATTTAACTCATTTCTAAATCCAAATGGGACTATAACTGGATTAGCATATGGTGCTGGAATTTGGGTAATGACAATATCTGGTTCACCTGGTACAATTTTAACATCTTACGATGGAATAAATTTTACGAATCAATCTACAGGATTTTCAAGTTTGACAGTATTTTATGCCAACGGATTGTTTACAACTAGTAAGCATTATTCTGAAGATGGTATTAATTGGAATACTGCAACATCTCCAAATACTGCGGTTTCTATTACTTATGGAAATGGCTATTTTATGGCCGTTACGGATACGGAAATAAAATATCTATATTCTATAGATGGTATTACTTGGACGGCTGACACGCCTCCAAATACATCAAATTTTAAAGGAGTAACATTTGGAGAAAATACATTTGTAGCAGTTGCAAGTGGCGGAACTAATAGAATTAATTACCTTTTATTTGAAGGCTTGCAACCTTTCTTTACTGGCTTTATTGCGCCTGACTTTATTACTAGTCCATATTCTAGCGGTAATAAGCTCTTTGAATTTACTGCCATTGACGGATTAAAAGGATTGGACTCGATTAGATCCGATTTTGCGAGCTGGCCTGATCCACGAACTGAAGCTTTATCCGCAGTTGTTGGAGCGTTAAATCAGAGCTTTGTGGACAAGCGAAACACTTTTGTAGGTGTTAACATCCATGAGACAAGGATGGACGATACTATTTCGCCATTCAGACAATTTAATGTCCCTTTAAATGCTATTTATACCGATGGAGAAACCGCTAAGTTTACCAACGGAGTACGAATTGAAAATGAGCAGTTGTATTTAAAGGAAACAATTGAGCGAATGGTAAATCCTTTCTTAGCTAGAGTTTTCTTGTGGAAAGATACCTTTTACGTTATCCGCCTAAATGAGTACAACGAATTAACTTACCAGGCTTTTACCTTTGATCCTAATCAGTCTCTTTTATTGAGCCAAACCATTATAAATGGAGACGACATAAACGCAGACATTAACCGACCAGAGGAAACGGCTAGAAGAGTATTTACAGAATTTAACGCTTTCCTAAATCTAGGAGTATTAGATAGAGACTCTCAAGGTGGAGTTTTTGATGCCAAGTTTCTAAGTACTGAATGGAATTTAAATAGCGCTGTATCTCCTTATCCAAATACTTACCAGCTTTTGCTTTGGGGTTATCACAAGGCAATTCCTAGTTTGCAACCTAGCAGCGTTCCAAGTGGTAATACGGCTCTTGTGCAGTACGTTTCAGATTCTAGCGGTGAGTATTGCCAGATTTGGACAACGACAACAACGGCTGGAGCAAGTGACCCAAATATCAGCTATATTTTTGCTAATACGAATAGTACTGGAGGAGCCATTACAATCGCTCAAGAAAATGCTAATACTATTTCTCTAACCTTTGAGTACATGGTTGAGAGAGTTGGCTCGGCTTATCCAGTTTCTCCAGGAGCTGGAACTCATGCGGTAGGAATAATGCTAAAGGTTGGAAACCAATATTTATTTAGAGATACCTCTACGACTTTTGCTTGGACTCCTACGGTTACAGTAATGCAGTTTGCGGTAACTACTGGCAGCGTTTGGAATAGCATTGCCATTAATAACGTACTTGTGCCAGTCGATGGCGATGTGGAGATAAGACTTTATCAGCTGATTTGCAACGGAGGAACTGCAAACAGATACGTTATCAGATACGATAACCTTTCTCTAAAGATTGAAAAAACTGCTGGACTTTCTCTTGCTAAGTTAGGAGTTAAAGCGGTTACTGGCTCTCCTTATGCCAACGTACATCCAGATTATAATACCTACATTGGAGATGCAATTACAAGTAATTCAGCCTCGGCTATGCAGTTGCTTATCGCTGGCAATCCAGTTACTGAAGAGTGGAGCAGAGATGGAGTAGAAGCTTTACCTTTGTTGGACATAATTGTGCAAGAGTTGGCCAACTTAAAAGGGCGAACTAATTACAGAGTTTTAGCAACTTTAGAGAGGAGAGAGATTGAGCCGTGGAGATCGTTTTTGTTTAACGGACGATATTGGGCGCTTGTAAGTTATCAGCTAAATTGCAGAACAGGAACGGCACAAATTGAGCTTTACGATTTAGGAATTGAACCAACGACATAAATGGCAGACGTAAATATTAACAAATTTAGAGCAAGCGTTGTAAGAGATGGCAGTAAACCATCATCTCCTGGCTTTATTGTTTCCGAGGGACAAGATCCTGTCAATCCTCCAGGTACAAACAATTATGTGCCTTATTCTGGAGCGACTGCAAATGTAGAGCTTGGAGAGTATGGAGTTGAGGCTGGCTTTATTACGTTAGATACTACTCCGACAAATACTCCAACGGATCAAGGAACGATTTTCTGGGATGCGGACGATGAGACTGTAGATATTGTATTGAACGGCTACACGATGAAGATTGGCGAGGATTTGTTTTATCCAGTCAAAAATCAAACTGGCAGCACAATTGCGAAAGGTGTAGCGGTTAGATTTAACGGAACTGTTGGAGCCTCTGGACGGCTTTTAATTGCGCCATTTATTGCAGATGGCTCTGTGCCATCTACTCGATTTATGGGCGTTACTGCGGAGGAAATTTTAAACGGAGAAGATGGAAAGGTTTTATACTTTGGTAGGGTTAGGGGAATAAATACCAATGCCTTTAACGAGGGAGATATTCTTTACGCAAGTACAACGGTTGCGGGAGGTTATCAGACTGCAATACCAGCTGCGCCAAATAATATTGTGCAAGTGGCTGCGGTGGTTACTAAGTCGGCAACGGTTGGAACTATCTTTGTTAGGCCTACGCTAGGCAGCAATATAAATAAAGACGAAGGCGTTAAAATTACTAGCGTTGCGGATAAAAATTTGCTGCAATACCAGAGCGGAACTAGCTTATGGGAGAATAAAAGTTTAGCGCAAGTTATTGGCTCGGATTATGTGCCAAGTACTAGAACAATAACGATTAACGGAACTAGCCAAGACCTTAGTGCAAACCGTACTTACAACGTAGGCACGGTTACCTCTGTCGGCTTATCCTCAGCGACTAGCGGCGTTACTATTGGCTCAACGCCAGTAACAACAAGCGGAACTATTACGCTGGCAATTGCAACGGCTAGCGGCTCGCAAAATGGCTTGTTATCGTCTACCGATTGGACTACTTTCAACAATAAGCAAAACGCTTTGACTAACCCTGTGACAGGCACAGGGGCCAGCGGTCAAGTAGCTTATTTTAATGGCACTACATCAATAACTAGCGAAAGCGCATTGTTATGGGATTCAACAAACGATAGGCTTGGCATTGGTGTTAGTCCTGCTCAAAAATTAGATGTTAATGGTATTGCTCAATTTAGAGATGACATTCGCTTTAGTACTACAAATAGTTCTATCGGTTATACGGATGCAATTAGATTTGTTGAATTAGGTGTATCTACAAGAATGACATTATCCAGCGGCAACCTCGGCTTGGGAGTAACTCCGAGTGCGTGGGATGCGACAATATTTAAAGGCATCCAAGTTGGTGCAGCTAATGGATTTTTTATGAGTAGAGTTGATGCTACTGACCAAATACAAATTGGAACAAATGCTTATTACAATGCAGATGGGAATTGGAAATATATAAATACAAACGAAGCATCAAGATATTACCAAGCTTCTGGACAACATATATTTGAAAATGCAGCTTCTGGAACTGCTGGAAATAATATTACTTGGACACAAGCGATGACGTTGTTCTCAACTGGCAACCTACTTGTTGGCACACCTTCGCCTATATCCGACAACGGAGCAAGGTTGCAGGTTAGTGGGACGGCTACGGTTAGTGGTGAATTATTAGTAAGTAGACCCGCAATGACTACCCAAGCTGATTATACTTACCAAAATATAAGAGTTACTACTGGTTTCGGAGGTGGATATACAGACGCAAGAATACAATCCTTATTAGCTGGATATGATGGAAGTACTATTCATGGTGTTGACATTGGATATTCTTATGATAGTCCAAGTGGAGCAGGTTATAGCTTACGATTTGCAACAAATGATAATACAAGTGGTAATCCTATTGAACGAATGCGCATTACCTCAGGTGGCAACGTCTTGATTGGAAGTCCGCCAGCAGCAGACAACGGAGCAAGGTTGCAAGTTAGTGGGACGAGTACGTTTACAGGTAGAATTAATGGTGTAGTTGGTGGTACTCTTTATAATACGTCTGGTCTTTGGCTTCAAGGTTCAAATAGTACTGATGGTATTGCTATAGGTGGAACTGGAGGTGGTGATAAAACTATTGATACTTATGGTGGTACTTTAAAAATAAACGGAACGGCAGGTAATGGATTATCCGTAACAGGCGCAGCGACCTTTAGCAGTAGTGTGACGACTGGAGCGCCAGCTGGAGGTACTGCGCAACCTTGGAAACTTGGAACTGTTGCAACAGTATCACCCACATCACCAAACAGAACGATTGAGGTGGAAGTTAATGGCACAACTTATTATTTACACGCAAAAACTACTAACAATTAATAATACAAAAAATGAAACCAATCGAACCAATCCAAATCTGGAAAAATGGCGAAAGCCAAGAGGCGAACCTACTAAACGCCTACATTATTAACGACAACTTGCAGTCTTCTTGCACGTTTTATTACCAGCTTTGCTCAAGCGGTGAAGGAACGGAAGATTATCCTTTGGTTATCGGACAAACTTTAGCCGAGGGTAACGTAACAATGCAAGGAGACGATTATTTGGCTTGGGATGGAGACAACGATTACGCATTTTCCTATATTGCCGAGAAATTAAATCTAACACTAATAGCATGATTGTAAACCTAGCGATTGCCCTAACTGACATTGAGGGCAACAAAATTACAAACGAAAGCGGCGAGTTTATGTACTTGTCTAAGATGGTCGGCAACGCCTTATTTGCAGCCGAGGAAAAAGAAGACCCGATTAGACTTTATGAGTTAGCCAAGAAAGTTTACTACTCTGAGGGCGACATGGAAATAAGCAAATCGGACGCTGATTTAATCAAGGACAAGGTAAAGGCTAAAGGCTTTACTGTGCTTGTTTTAGGGCCGCTTTACGAGGCTTTAAAGGAAAAGTAGTAGTAAACCATTACCGAGTATTTAGAGGGCTAATTTTAGCCCTTTTTTATTTGCCTATAAATGACTTATTTTTACTAAACGAAAAGCGATTAAATGAAATGAATATTTTCCAAAAAGACGAAATAGGCTTACCCTCCACAGTTGCGGCAATCATTGCAAACGTGTTTCAGAGTCTGGATTTGATGAACATAAATATTTTCCTAACGGTAATTATTTCTTGCCTTTCTATCGTCTGGCTAGTATTCAAGATTAAAAACGAGAAAGCTTTATTTGAGCATCGCAAAAATGAAAAAGGGCAGTAACTCAAATCTAAAGCCTACATCTTTTGGCAAACGTAGAAACGGAAAAGCCAAAAAAGCCTACTCCAAGAGTGAGCAAAAACCTAAAACCTATAAAGGGCAAGGACGATGAGACGATTTTTTAGCTGGTCAAAAGGATTTTTAAGCGAAAACGGCGAAGCATCTAGCAAACGCCTTGTTGGAGTTATCAGCGCAATTACTTTGTCTTATACTCTTATAAGAAATCAAAACGAGCCGTTGATTTATTCCGTTGCAGCATTATCTGCCGCAGCTTTAGGAATAACCGCAGCTGAAAAGATATTTAAAAAACCAAACAATGAAGATAAGTCCTAACCTTAATCTTGCAGAAATTACCCGAAGCGATACGGCCAAGCGTCATGGAATTGACAACACGCCAACCGCTGAACACTTAGAAAATTTTAAGTTGTTAGCGGAAAAAGTATTTGAGCCAATCCGAGAGCATTTTAAAACGCCAATATTTATAAGCTCAGGATACAGATCCAAGGAGCTAAACGCTTTTATTAAGGGCAGCTCATCGTCTCAGCATTGTACTGGCCAAGCGATTGACATCGACATGGACGGTTCAAACGGAGAAGTTACCAACCGCATGGTCTTTGATTTTATAAAAAACAAGCTAGATTTTGATCAGCTAATCTGGGAGTTTGGAACTGACTTTAATCCAGATTGGGTACACGTTTCTTATGTCAAAGGAAAAAACAGAAAGCAAAAGCTGAAGGCGATAAGAACAAGCGGAAAAACAACCTATTTAGCTCTTTAATGGAAGTAACTAAAATAGCAAGGAATGTGCATTCTATTGCCCTTAACAAGGAAGAAACTAAAATAGCATTACTTAGCGACTTGCACTGGGATAACCCAAAATGTGACCGCAAAATGCTAAAGTCTCACCTAGATTATTGTAAGCAGAATAAGATACCCATTTTTATAAACGGAGATTTCTTCTGCCTAATGATGGGTAAATATGACCCTAGACGAAATAAACAAGACATTTTGCCAGAGCATAATAAGGCAAACTATTTGGATGCAGTTATAGAAACCGCCGTTGAATGGTTTAGTCCTTACGCTCATTTGCTAACCGTTATTGGTTACGGAAATCACGAGACTGCAATTATAAAAAACCTAGAGACCGATCCCCTTCAGAGGTTTGTTGACTTGCTTAACTACACGAATAAAACAAAGGTGCAGACAGGAGGTTACGGAGGTTGGCTACATATTAAGTACTCAATATTTGAAAATACTATTTTAAGCAAGAATATTAAGTATTTTCATGGTTCTGGAGGTGGCGGAATGGTCACAAAGGCAGCTATAAACCTAACTAGAGCCTTGGAGATGTATGAGAACATGGACATTTTTATAATGGGCCATGTACACGAAAATTCAAGCAGGAATGATGTAAGGGATTCGTTACAATACAATCCTGGCAAAAGAGTTTATGAAATAGAGCATAAACAAATCCATCTAGCAATAACAGGAACATACAAGGAGGAATACCAAGATGGAGCCTTTGGTTG
>Ga0222714_10001390_pt1 | contig 27287 bp, 44 predicted proteins | sample C33_3DmetaG_FD_165048 | JGI IMG/M metagenome (GOLD analysis project Ga0222714, IMG submission 165048) | Estuarine water microbial communities from San Francisco Bay, California, United States - C33_3D | ecosystem: Environmental > Aquatic > Marine > Unclassified | place: USA: California...
CTGCTGAATAACCCTTAATAGCTAGCCTGTGATAGTACCTTTTGCACCGGCCTAACGCCTTTTGCTGGCCAATGCTTCTGCTAATCTTTTGCGGAAACGCTCCGACACCCCGTCTTTTCTGCCGAACACAACACCGGCCACTGTGTCTGCGTATGGGAATACTGGTTGATATAATCCCCGCCCCCTATACTTAGCAACCATTCTAATCTTCTGCCCACCCCGCCTAGTTTGTCTGCCATATCTTTCCCAAATACCAGCAAGATGCTCGCCTTGCAAGCCTTTAGGCACGCCGCTAAAGTATTTCGTGCGGTCGTTAATCATCTTTGCATACTCGCTACGCTTGATATTACCTAGCTTAGTTAGCTTGGTATGCTTAGTCGGTATCATAAGTGATCTGTTCTTAGGGAAACGCGTGCCGCCATATACCATAAACTTTATATATTCTGCGCGTGCGCCTTCGACAAATACCTTTGCCATTAGGTTTTGCTTATTGCTTTTCTCATATCGAAAGCCGGTCTTGGTAAAGCCTGTCGCGCCGCCCTCGAACACTTCTTGTGCCTTTTGTCTTAATGACTTTAGGGCTACAGTCGCTGCTACATCGTTTAATGCGCGGCTTGTAGCATACGGGATATGACGGCGTTGAATGTCGGTTAGGCCGCGTGTTAAGGCTTTTATGTCTGCTTTAACGCTGATTTGCATTAGTGTTGTGTCTCGCTTTCTAGCTCTAATATTACAACAGTTCCGTGGCAATCACGCGCATCGAATATGATGCCAGCGCATTCTGTGCAGTTAATCGTGCCACTATTAGCCTCTACAACTGCATAGGTGCTTTCGCCACATATGCCGCAATCGACCTCATTCTCAAAGAATAGCACATAATCCATCCGCTGACATTATCCGCAAAACAAAAGGCGGTCAATGCCGCCCCTTGCCCCCTTCCTATTGTTGTTGTGGATTTTCTATTAACCCGCTGCCAAAACAAACGTCGCAATCATCTTGTACTTCGCTGCCGCACGGGTCGTTTGCTCCCCGCTTACCTTGCCAATATATTAGCCAGCCATAGCCGTCACATTCGGGGCAAGTGATTTGCTCGTCATTCATCATCACCCTCAACTATATGAAAATGATTGTGCATTGCCCAAAAAGCCGTTTGCAATTTACGCGGTGTTTCTACATCGCATATATCAAAGCCGTCAGACCATTCATAAATAAAGGCTTTAAGGGCTTTATATGTGATATCAATAGCCTCCATTTGATCTTGAGTTAGACATTCATACGCGGCTTCTTCTTCAGCTATGCGCTTTTCACGCTCTATTTGCCAATCTGATTTTTTAGCTTTTCTGCCCATTATTCGCTCCCTTCGATTAAACGATCTAAAACCGGCACTAATTGGTCGCAATAAACGTCTTTTACTATTTCACGCGTTTTAATTTTGACAGTGCCTTTGCTTTTATAAAGTCGATATGCTTGCACCATATATGTGTCGTTTGGCATTAAGCTGATCATCACGCTGCCTTTATGCACTCTGCCATTAACTTCAAAATCTAACCCGCCTAATCGCTTAGCAGTTTCCGGTATCGCTATGAAATTTTGTGCGCCGTATGCGGCAAAAGCCCAAGGATCGACAGCCTTAACTTGATCCATTATTGTATCTGCAACTTCTGTTCCCATTTTAACCTCCAAAACGCGCCATTAACGCCCAAATATTGTAATCCGTTGTTACGGCATTAGTGCCGAAAGCAATTACAAAGCCTGTTACGAATAGCATCCCGATTGTATCTTTAATCATTTTAAACCCCCAACACGCTATGCCCACGACCCCGCAAGCACTCATTAAGCCATTTAATCTCCGCACCGAACTGCAAAGGCGATAACGCCTCTTTGACTAGCTGGCGGCACTCTGTAAGATCGCGTTGATATAGCTGCGCTTTATCGCCGCTGACCCGCAAATCAGCGACCGGCGTATAACTACAACCGGCCACCAATACTGCTATGACAAACAGGCGGGGCATTATGCCGCCGCCCTTAAAAGTTGTTCGACCGGCTGGCGGCAATGCTTGTAATTGTCGCGTGTCAAATACTTAACATCGCTATAAAAGCACAACCAACAACCAAGACCGCTAACAAAAATCTGATCGTCATCAGCTTCGATTTCCAGCCGCGAAATCAAAGCATCCGCATCGAACCGCTTACCGCCAAATGGATAAATGCCTTTATGGATGGCACGCACAAAAACAGGCAAGACCTTTTCTTTCAGTTCTTCAACCGATGTTACAGCCACTGGCATTTGGAAACGCTCAAAAAGCAGATAATCAGAAATCTGATCACCGCTGTTGCCATACATTGCTTCAGCATCATCAAAATAAAATGTAGTCATTTTGCAATCTCCCGTTTTAACATTCGCTCATTTCAAAAATGCCGCCGTACACGCCGTTGCCGTCGTTATCGTCGAAATCAACCTCGCCCCAACGCAATAATTGATTTAGATCGAAATTGTACCGCTCACTAACTTCTTTTAACTCATTGGCTACAAAAAGCTGTGTTTCTGATCCCCAAAACCATAAACAATATAATTTTGATGATTTTGACATTTTGCAATCTCCCGTTTGCTATTTGATTTATTCAGCGTATCGTGACCTTTTTAAGCTGTAAACACTTTTTACACCTTTTCCCCAATCTTTTTTAGTTCAGCAATAACGTCAGGCCTGTTCTGCCGATAATAGCTGCGCATATTCTCCGATAAATTTTTCCATTCTTCGGCGGTTACCATTTTCCGCTGCGGCGGTGTCCAGTCATTAGAATGATTGTTATAATTGCCGCTAGACGGCCTAGAATAGCCCGTGACGCGCTTTGGTTTCTTTTCGGCCTCTTTCCTACACCAGTTTTTCCAAAACGCGCTACAATCTACATATGCGGCCTTGTTCCCGTTTTGCTGATCCCATAGTCTAATGCTTTCTAGTATGCTATCCGGCTTTAATCCTTTTTCGGTCGCATAGGCTTTGTCGTCGTCGTTAGGTTGCCAATCGACAACCTTTGTTTTCCTATTATTTCTAGGTAAGGGTTCTTTAAGGGTTATAGGGCTCACTGTGAGCCCCCCCTCCTGTCTGTGTGACAGGGGTATCACTGTGACAGGGGGTAGGAAAGACAGGTGATATTCTGTAGACCGCCCCGTGCGATAAACCCTTTTTATCAACAGTAAATCTTCTAGCTTGCCAATTTTACGGCGAACAGTCGCTTCACTAGCCGCCGTAACCTCGCAAATATGACGGACGGAAGGCCACGCATAGCCGTATGACTGATTATGATGATTAGCAATAACGATTAAAACTAGCTTTGCCAAAGGGTCGTCTAAAGGCGTATCCATCGCCCAATCCAACGCCTTAATGCTCATCGGCTTCGCCTAAAATCTCGATAGTTAATGCCGCATAGCCGATAATATCTAGCAAGCTGTCTAAATGCTTACAGTCGCTATTAGAAAGCCTCGACATTTTCATCGCAATCATTATTGCGCCAAACTGCTCAGGCCTAATATCGACCCCAACGATCATTTCGATCATTCTTGCGGTTTGCTCCCAGTTCTCCCGCAGATCGCCGTAATTCGCGCCGCGTTCTTCTAGTATTTCTTCAACGCGCTCTAGTGCTTTAGATCGGTTCATTTTTTCCTCAAACAAACTTAAATTTTTCTATAGATATTTCTGCCATTAGCCCGAAATCGCGCTCTATCCCGCGATCTGTTCTGCCGCCTATTGTGGTTTGAAAATCGACATTGAAATTACAAAACCCTAAACGATCAGTCCAACAAACTATTAAAAATGTCGGGATATTAGTTTCAAAGCTAACCTGTCTTGCGTACATCATTTTATGCAAATGCAGTAATGACGTTTTATAGCGATTATGCTGAAAAGTGCGACACTTGACTTCTGCAAACGCCATTATTTGGCCTGACCTAGTTAAAGCAAAATCTAATTGACTATATTCAGGCAGCTTAACAGCGGTACATTTCCACAGCTTGCTAATCCTGTTGATCGCTTGCAGCTCCATTCTTAGGTCGTACTCGGTCTCCATTTACCACTCCTTTGTGTTCCATTTTACATATCGCGCATATATATAGATCGCCCTTTATTTTTAATTTCCCACGACATTTCGGGCATAAACCCAATTCATATAAACGCTCAAATGTGCCGTCACCTTTTTGGATCATAATCACGCAGCCTTGGCAAAAATGGTATGACGTTATGACGTTTTAACGCTGTTGCTATATAATCGGCTCTAATAACGCCTAAAGGCTCAACCCCGTCGTCGGCATTGCGCGGAACAACGCGCACCTCGATGCCGGCTTTGCCTTTTACGATTTCAACTGTTAAATCTTTGACATCAATCCAAGTTTCAGTCGAAATCATTACATATTCGCGGTCGCCAACAGTATTCATATTTCTACTCATCTGCGCAAACCTTTCTACAAATCAGCTATAAAATCCCTAATGATATAGCAAGCTGTATCCATATCAACCTCACAAGCATACCGCCAATCAATCTGCTCCGAACAATCCCTGTTTGGCGCATAATAATCTAGCTCAGTTAAAACTTGTATAGGCATACGCACGCGCGTGCTTTGCCGATCTAAGCGATAAAATAAAAGCGGCAATTTACCAGCTATTGAAGCTGCGGTACAAACCTGATCCCACCACTCTGGTGAAACACCAGATTTATATCGTTTGCATTCGATTACAAATGGAAAGTTCATATCTTCGGTGCGTAAATCACCAAGATGCTTTTCGCGTGTTTGATCCAATTCGCGTATAAAATTTAGGCCAAGTCTATCAAAAAGCTCATTAGCAATTTCATATTCATAGCCCCGACCTTTATTTCTGGATTTGCTTCCTGTCATTTCACACTCCTTTTTTTGAAACCTATTTAAAAAAACAATAGCTGTAAATAAAAAGTTTACAATCTGCGGATCGGCTGTTAGGGTGTTAACAGTGGAAAACGGGAGTTAAGATGACAAAACGGGAAATTAGCAAAGAATGGAAAGCGGCTGGTTTTACGCATCTTTCTGCTAGTCAATTAAACCCCTCGGTGAGCAATTGGCTTTTCAGATATGTGTATTTGTCGCCAGAAGAACGCCGCAGTATTGGCGTTGGGGAACGCGCTGCTATAGGTACATCTGTGCATAACGCGGTGCAGTCAATAGTGTGTCACGGGGCTGATATTGATGAAGCTATCGAAGCCGCACAAATCGCGTTTGACTTTCATCCAGCGGATGAAGATGACGTTTTGCGCGTGAAGTTTCGTGAGTGTATACCAGCAATGGTGCATCAAGGCGTGAATGTTTGTGTAGAAAACGGCTTTATCGGCGCGGTCGATGAAGAGCGAATTGAATGTTGGTTAGATGACGTGAACGTGCCGATATTAGGTTTTGTCGATTTGCTTGTCGAAGGCTCAATGTTTGGAGAGATGAAAACCAAAGCACCGCGCAAGACTAAGCTGCTTAAAGATGGCTCACAAGGCTGGGCAAAAGCAACACTGCCTAAAAAGCCGGAGTTTCCGCATATCTGCCAAGCGGCTATTTACTGGCACGCGTTGCGGGTTACGCCATCAATAATCTATATTGCCGAACACGATGCGGTGATTTTTAACGCTTACAATTGCGAAGAATTGCAAGCAGACGGGATAGCGTACGCTTTAAATGAAATGCGGCAAAAAGCGTTGATCCGGCAAAATCTATTGAAGGTTAGCACCGATCCTAAAGTGCTAGCATCAATTACCGATCCCGATTGGGGTCATATGTACCAATGGAATATGAAAGAAGAGTGGCTGGAAAGGGCTAAAGAATTATGGAAAATATAAAACTACACGCGGCATTAGCCGACGTCAGACGCGCCGCATCTGTCGGCAAGTCTGGCAAGAACCCGATGTTCAAAAGCGAATACTCGACATTAGGCGACGTTTTAACCGCGCTAGACATATTGCCAGAATACGGGCTGTCATTCGCGCAGTATTTTCAAGATGGCGCGCTAGTGACTACAGTAGTGCATTTAGAAACCGGCGAAAAGATTAGCAGCTTTTTGCAAATTAGCCCCGAAAAAGATACACCGCAGTCATTTATTAGCTGCGTTACATATTACCGGCGGGCAAGTTTGATGACGATGTTCGGATTGAATGCAAGTGATGATGATGGTAATCTAGCCTCTGGCTCTGGCGCGGTTCCCTCCCGTCCGCAGCCTCAGCCAAAGAGGCCAGTCGCTGCATCCACTCCGGCGGCTGGCCTCGCCTCCAATGATATTTTAGCAGAAAAATTAGATGCCTGTAAAAGCGTTCGTGATGTCAACGCGCTTTATACAACGCTGTATGGGGCAGGCGGCATAAAATGCCCCGATGATCAATTGCAAATGTTTAAACAACGGAAGGAAGAACTGCAAAATGACTGATCAGTATGATGACACTAATCGCGGTGCGATTTTCAAAAATGACAATAAAACCGCAGACAATCAGCCAGATTATACCGGCAAGATCAATGTCGATGGTGTCGAGAAACGCATTGCGCTATGGGTTAGGGAAAGTCAAAAAGGCACAAAATATATGTCCGCTGCAATTAGCGACCCGATGCCACCGAAGGAACAGGATGCACCAAGGGCAGAACAGATGCAGCCTTTAGCCGATGCGATCCCGTTCTAAAAAGAAAATAACCTATGCACCGGCCTCAAATGCACAGGGTCGGTGCGTATGGTGCGACAAGACACTGCGCTTTAGCGACCCAGACTGGGTTGTTGATGGCGACAAACAAATTCTGCATCTGGGATGCTTTAGGGAAAGATTGGACATAATCAATGCAAATAGAAAAGAACGTGCCAGTGCCGCCAGCCGGTCGCAGCAAGATTGAAATTATCAACGATATGGAAATCGGCGACAGCGTGCTTTGCGATACCTATGAAAAGGCAATGTCGCTGCGTGATGCGCTGCGGTATCGTGGCCTAAAATATACTACCCGCAAAATGGATGACGGGTGGCGGGTTTGGCGGCTGGAATAGCCGCCTTACTTTTTGCCAAAAAACTTAGTGGCTGACCGCACGCCAAAACTGGCTGCAACAATAACGCCTAACGTGACTTGATACCATTCCGGCATAGTTTCCAGCGCAGCAAAACCTTCAGCGACTACATTTCTGCCCCAATCGCCGCAAAAGGCTAATATTAGCGGAATGCTAAAAAGACAGGTCAGCCATTCATCTTTCCAGCTAGATACGCTGGCATCAGCCATCTTTAAATCCCAGTCAATTTCGCCAGTCGCCTTTTTTTGCATCACAATGGCTTCAGCTTGTGCCTTTGCTACCTTTACCCCTGTCTCAGCTTTAGCGGTCTCCACGCGGCCTTCTAGCCACGTTGACGCTAGGTTTGCAATCGGTGTTAAAAACTGGATCATTTGCTTTGCCCTTTGCTGTTTACATATAGGCCAAACCACGCTGCCCCTGCGCCAACGATCACGGAAACAAATCCGGCCTGTGCATTATTCGGTGACGGCAATGCCATAAACCAAGCACAAGTCTGATAAAAGACTACCATATAACTTAATATCAACAAACGCGGCACAATGCGCCAAGCGTCAAGGCGTTCCGGTGTCATTCTGCCAAAGCCCTCATCCGATCAATAAGTCTGCCAGCGCGGTTAGGCACTTGCCTTGCCCATTTGCTATCTGCCATCTGGGTTGCCGCCTCATCATAGTCATAATTAGCTATAGCTGCACGCAGTTTCAGGAAACGACCCAACCGGCTGCGGCCTAGATTAAACGCCATATTGGCTAATATTAGCTGGCACTCATCCGGCAAATCATCCCAGTTTTCAAACAGCGACCGGCAATCTTCGACAGTGACTGCAATATCGAGCGCAAATAGCTGCCGACAGCGTTCCGGCGTGATTTGCGTGCCGACAGGTTTGCCGTGTTCCGCATCAGCTTCGCGGATCAAATGCCCGATACCAACGGTAGGCAGACCGTGTATGTCCAAATAAATATCTAGCCGCACGCCCTCATCGCTGGCTATTTCTTCCCGCAACTGATCCATATTCATCGTCTCATCTCCAAAACAACAGCCACCGCTTTATCCCAGCTTTCACGTTCCGCATCTTCTGTAAAGCGCGTTGGCGACACCCGCATACTATATTGCCGTACTGCCGTAATCGGCAAGAACAAGCACCGTCTGGCATTGGGTGAAACAAGGCACAAAACATCATAATCTTCTTTCGTTGGCAAATGTTTCGCTTTACAGCCGTGACCAAGTTGGAAATGGTGACGCGCAGATCGACCATCGCGATTAGATAAAAGGCTAGCAGTCTTAATCTGACAGCGTAAAAACGTCTGATCAAGGAACGCCAGCGCATCAATTCGATCCATTGGGCAATGCGTCGCTTTCCAGCCCATAGACAATATTGCAGACAGAGCAATATATTCCCCCATCAACCCCGTTGCGGTTGCGCTATTTAACAATTGCACTAGCCGTTGCTGTTAAAACCCCGATAAACAGCCCAATGATAACCACAACCAGCCCGACAGCAATAGCCCCTATTTTAAAATTTTCAAGCATCTCTTGCTGCCGCAGCAATTCCGCTTTTCTAGCCCTAGCACGCGCCTCTTTGGCCTCTTGGATGCGTTTGGCACGTTCTGCCAGTATCGACGCCCAAGTGCCGTGACCGAAGCGGAAATCGACCATTCGCGCCACCTCTGCGATTTGCTCCGCAGCCAGCTTTGCGTCAATCATTTCCTTTGCGACAGATTGCACGCCAAATTGGTCAGCTATGCCCAGACCCGTCTTTTTGTTGCTGGCCTCTTGCACCTGCTTTTGGCCGGTAAACAGCGCATCAATCTGACCGGCGATCTCGCCAATATCTTTGGCGGTGGAAATGTTACTTTTTATGAAATCTACGCTACTTTTGACAAGTGCGATCCCAGCAAGGGCGGTGCTGATTGGTTCCATTGGGATAGCATACCTTCCGCAAGTTGCTGACACCGCCACTTCATCGGCATCAAGTTTGCAATGCTCCCAATATCGCGTGACATTTCAAAGGCACGTTTGCGGCAATCTTCCCGCGTTTCGCTGTAAATGTATGAATGAAACTCGACACATTCGGTTGGTGCGCCGATAACGCAAGCTAGAACAATCGCCTTAAACACGACCAGTTAAGCGTTTAATGGTGTCTGTTTCCCATATACGGATCAGAACCCAAACGCCAGTAAACAAGGCCACGATGTCGGGCATCATTCCGACCCAAGCAGCAAACGTGCCTGTTCCGGCTGCAACATCAATGATAACCTTGTTTTCTTCGCTCATTATTCGCCGCCTTCAGCCGGAGTTTCTTCAGCCGGAGCCATCTCAGCAGCTTGTGCCGCCAGATGTGCCGCATAAGCATCCTTAACAGCCTGTGTATGTACCGCTGCACAGATAGCTTGCACCTCTGCGCTTTCGCCAGTGATGTCAGCGTCAGGTGCTACAACGTGCCGTGAAAAGCTACGGCTAATCTCAACACCATCACGCTTGATGACCGTTGCTGTGCGTACTTGAACGTGCTTGTAGTCGCCTACGATTTCGATTTTGTCTTGTACTGTTTCTTCTGTGAGTGCCATTTTTATCTCCTTTGGCTGGACTGTCCGACCTGATGTCCAATCAGGTTATTATGTTCTGTAACTAATTGAAAAACCGTATCCATAAGTTTGTCCATTAGTCGCTGCGCTACTATTTGCATAGTTCCAAAACCCAGTTGTAGATTGCGAGCCAATAGTTAGATTTCCACTTAAAGTTACACCAGTTGAATACCATTCTCTAAAAGTTATGCCCGAATAATTTATCGCAGCTACAGTAAAGGGCAGACCCGATACGCTACCAAAAACAGTTCCAGACTGCACAAATTGAACTTGGCATTGAATATTTACAAGGTTTCCAATTTTGGTGTATATACCAGTTTGAACAGCGTGCGAACTAGCGGTGCTGACGGTTGGCGTCCAAGTCCCCTCCTCATAGTCATCCAGATGATTAGCCGCAGCAGTGCCGCCCAAGTAGACACCGCCGGAGAGGTAGAGGTCTTTGAAACGGTTAACAGAACGACCTAAATCTAAAGCATTGTCTGTTGACGGACCTAAACGAGTGCTGTTCCACTCAACATAATTTGTACCACTATAAGCTAAATTACCATTACCACTCTGACTGTTGATTGTTAAAGCAGCACCACCACGACTATTAATCGACCCCACAGAGACACCGTCTCTGCTAATACGCAAAACCTCACCATCGCTGCTTAAGCGGTTTAAATACATAGCAGGTGCGCCAGACTTAGCCACCTGTATATTAGCCGCCGCAGCAAGCATTACGCCTTCATTGCCACCAGAGCCATTGTTGAATAGGGAATTATCAGTAGTCCCCACCAATAAGTTTCCACTTGCATCCAGCGTCATCGCAGTGCTTGTGGCGTTATCGTCAATGCCTGTTGATGAAAAAGCACCCGTAGATGGATCAGTTTTTATAGTGGTTATCCAAGCAGTATTGCCGCTGTTTCTAACTTTCCAAGACCCGTCTGTGGTGTCAAACCAAAGCTGATAGGGATATGGCGTTGTCGGCGCAGATGACCCCGCGCTCATCGTTGCCGCAGCTTGCAGCGCATCGTTCAAATCTGACCGAAAACTAGGAAAAGTTTGGTTGGCAATGTTAAAATCGTGCTGTGACATTTAAAACCCCGTTGCAACGTAATCAAACAACCGATCCACTGGCGTGCCGCCACTGTTGTAAAATGTGATCGTAAAGCCGGTTGCCGATTTGCTAGTTATACCATAATAATCGCCAGATTGCATATCCCCGACCGAAATTGAAACCGCGTTCAGTGCCTTAAATGGCGTTGTGAACGTGATAACCTTTGATCCCGCGCCACTTTGAATGTCATTCCCGCTTTGCGTTCTATCCGGCAAGCGCATTTCTGCGGTCAGTTCCTCAATGGCCGGTGTTTCTGCGCTGTCAGTGCTGGTCAGAACCGCCCTAAACCGCAACGCCCTTGCTGTATAGGTTCCAACTACAAACTGCCGGTAAGCAGTCCACGTCGGGCTGCCAGCGGGGTCGTCTTGCGTGGTGCTGACATATAAATCAACGTCAGTCGCGCCGCTTGCCGGTGTTCCAGTGTGCATAGATAGTTGCGAGACCTTCAAAACCGCGCTGGCTTGCGCCGTAAATACCGCGCCAAGGTTGATGATGTTTGCAAAGTCATATGTGCCGCTGCTTGCAATAAAGCCAGCACCGGAACCACCGCCGAACAAGCCGGTTGCATCGTCAAAATTACCGGCAACGCTATCAAACAGATTGGTCGTATCCAGCCGCAGAACGTCATCGATCACAACGCAATCGGTCTTCGTGCCAAGAAAATCGCTGTGTTCTGACACTGTATCGGTCAAATTAAGCCCGTCAACTTGATCGACCAAAGCCACGCTGCTATCTGCATTGACGCTTTGCACGCCAAATTTGTTGACCGCCTTGATGAAATATGTGCCGGTTAGGGCTGGTGCGACAACAGTATTGGTCGGACGCGGCACTTTCTTGACGATTGTTTGCGCGTTGTTGTATGTCGCGCCGGTCAGCAATGGCGAATGCCGGATGACATAATGCGACAAATCTTGATCGGTTGATGCTGTCCAGCTTAAATCGGCGTTTTTGCCGATGATGTTGACGCTGAAATTGGTCACGTCAGACGCAGCCGCAGCTTGCCCGACAATGGTATGATTAGCCGTTGCCCACGCAGACTTGACACCAAGCGCGTTGATTGACCTTGCGCGGATGTTATAAGTGCCGCCGGACTGCACATTGACCAGCGTAAAGCGGTTGCCGGAACCTATGCCCAGTGACTTGTAAACTGTGTCTGTTGACAGCTTTGCTTGCACCTCAAATTGCCGCGCATAGATGCTGGTGCTTTCAACGTCAGCGATCAGCACTGAAATAGCTTGCTGATTAAACAGTTCTAGCGTGTCAGATGGTGAAATTGTAGGCGCGGGAATGTTGAATGGGTCTGGCAAGGTTGTATTGTCTTGAACAAAGGCAGTTTCTTCAGCGTTCCAAGTATAAACTGCGCTGTTTGTTTCGACTAATTGACAATCAACAGTTGCTTCAGTGCTGTTAAAATTTAATCGCCAGTTTACTACTTCAAACACTTTTTGCGTCCAACCCAGCCGCGCATTAGTGATCATTACAGTGTCACCAACTTGAAACTGAAAAGCAGTCATTTTGAATTTAGCTTGAACACTAATTTGTTGCCGATTTTTGTATAGGATTTGCTTTGCAATACGTTGCGCTCTTGCAGAATTGTCTGTAAATGGCAAATCAAAATTTAGATAACGGCGTTCACCGCCATCTTCGGTTTCAAACGTGCTGCTAGTGACCTCAGGATAATCTGTAGCTTGATAGTCGCTTTCTGGGCTAATGAACTGTCCTTTGATAGCGTTGAAGCTATCACGCGCCGAATTCGACGTGGTAACAAGAAGGCCACCAGCCAAATCATCTTCATCAAGCGTTACAGTTGGCGTGACATATGCGCCAGCCTTTAACGACCATTTGCCGTTGCTGTAATACAAAGACCCGCCCAATGACGTCAGCATTTGCTCTAAATTGCTGCGCGGCGTGTTTTGCGTATCAATCACACCAGAAAAAACATATCTTTGTTGCGAACCGCCGCCAACTTTAGCAACGGTTTCTTCGCAAATATTAGCCGCAGCAATAAAGCTAGTATCATCAATTTCACTAGCACTTGCCCCAAGGCCATAGGTTGCATCGGTTAAATAATCGCGGATAACCAATGCTGGGTTTGAACTCCAAGAAGTTGATGCTGTACGCGGATCATAAACCTTTTTGCCAAGCACTTTTGCGCTAATATTTGGCACGCCTTGCGGAAATGCGTCTGGATCAAATTTTAATCGGCAATAGATATATGCTTGATCTGTCAATGTGTGGCTTGATGTCCAGCCAGACGTTGCCAAAAGGTCAGATGGAATTGAGCCAGCATTGCCTTTTGTAATGCCGAAAATTTTAACTAAACCATCATATTTGTCTGGGCTTGAAACAACGCCAGTTCCAGAATTATAAGATAAAATTTCATCATTAAAATAAAATGTTTGAAATTGCTGAATTTCGTGTGCGGCCAAGACGATAACCATATGCAAATATTCATCGTCATCAGTGGCTTCCAAAAAGACAATGGTGCCGCCAACCCGCGCAGTGCCATAAACTAATTTGCGTGTGCTGTTTGATGCTCTTGTTGTAATAGTTTTTGATTGGTCGATGCCACCATTGCCACCACCGCCGATGTTCGGAATTTTTGGCTTTGGTGCAAGTGCAGATGCCGCTGCCGAAATAGCTAAATTCAATGCGAATGTTGACGCAACATAGGCGAAAGTTACCGTTGCAACGGTTCCGGCAATATAGGCAGAGCCTACTGTGGCTGCGGTTGCAACGGCTGCTGCGACTACTGCTGGTGGCATATTACACCTTCCACGCTTTCTTGGCCGCGTTTAACGGCAGGAAAATTAAACCATCTTTGCTCATTGCGGCGACTTTATCACCGACCACCAATGATAACGCATCACCTAGCGGCGTGTCTATTAGTGCCACGTCGCCGCGCTGCGCTTTAAATGGCTCTATTTCGTCCAACCTAGACCCGACACTGGCCGCAAGATCGCCAAGCCCCATTTTTACCAGAAACCTTGCAAAGCCTTTCTGTGATGAATATTGACCTATCCAGTCATCAAATCGTGACGACCCACAAATTGCTTTTTCGGCATATAAACAAAAATGACCGCAGTCGGCCTCGCCCCATTCAAACTTTTTGTGCCGCCATTCCTCGATATGATCGTTCAAGCGTGACGGCCAATCCTCTAACCGCCCCATTTTATAGATGCCTCCTGCAAAGAATTGACAAATTCAAAGCCTTTATCGTTAGCATCAAGGGCTTTTTGATCTTCGCTTGTCCAACGGCGCAATCGTGGTCGTTCCAAATCAATCAATCGACTTTCGGCAGTCAGTGTAATTGTGCAAGTTTCGCCCTCTTCGGCAATGCTCATCACATCCATTCGGCCGGAAAACACTTTATAGCTGCTAACTGTGCCGCTGGTAATTGCCCCAAGGTGTATGTTTACAATGCGATATTTATAATTTTCAGTTAAAGCATATGATAAAATGCTGCTTGATATGCCCGTCAGCGTCATTGAAACGCCCTTTGCGCCAATTTCTGCGGCCTCTTCAATAGCAGAAATCCCGATCAGCGTGCCGCCGCCAGTGTAAGTATTGCCGCCAAATGTCAAATCGCCATAGCCATTCCACAACCGTAAAGTGCCGCTGTCAAATTCAAGCTCAACTGCGACAAAACCAGTAAAGCTATCAGTGGCAAATTCTGATGGTACACCGCTGCGCGTCATAGTGCTTCAACCGCTGCAAAGCTGATTGAATAAAAACCAGCGTTGTTAATTGTCCACGTTGCATCATTCGTCGCCAGCCGGAAAACGCCTTGTGCGCCGCTAACAACCACAGTTGCATTGTCTGCCGGTGATGAACGCAAATCCGGCCACAGGTTTAACGTAGCTTGACCGCTGCCGTTTGTGTCAACATCTTCTAGCACCTTATAAAGTCGCGCGGTTGCACCGCTGCCTAGCTGGATATAATCGCCAGCCTTCAAATAGCCGGAAGCAGACGCAGGAAGCCCGTCAATAGCCAACTCGTTACCAGTCTGGCTTGCACCATTAACAACCGGCGTGCCAGCCGCTGTGGCCGCTGATCCGCGTGGCGTTGCGGCATTAGGATCGCCCAAAAGGAACGTGCCAAACTGACCACGCAACCGCAGCAAAAAGCTGTTCCAATATTCGCTGTCAGAACGTTTGACAGGCGGGATGCGGATCGTTGCCGCCCAACGTGCGCCAGCGTGCCGAACAACTTGCTGCGAGAACGTGAATGGGCTTTCGCTAATTGACACAACGTCAGTCGCAGTAATTTCAACCGCAGCAACGCCGGTCTGTGTCGGAAATGTGAGTGGATAAGTTTCAGCCATAACTATGCCCCAAATGCGCTGGCGAATGAACCACCGCGCCGCCTTGCGTCAATAACTGCCGCCTTCGATGCCTCTTGAATTTGCGGCAACATACCCATAACCTCTGCGCGTACTGTTTGCGATACGCCAGCCGATAGGTTAATGGTCTGATTGACCACTACACCGCCGCCCATTTTGTCATTCGGGACAATCGTCCCGCTTTGATTTGGCACAAACATTTCTGCGCCGCGCTCACCAACAAGATAAGATTTGCCAGCCGAAACAGAGCCACCATTAGCCCTAGCACCGCCAAATATTGCACTGCCAATTGTTTGCAAGAAATTACCGCCACTCATTGCTTGCGCCAGTGGCTGTGTAATGCTTTGTTGGATTTGGATGCGGATCAGATCGCTAATGATCGACCGCGCCATATTTTTAAACGCATCTTTTGCACTAGCAGCACCCATAGTCACATCAACAAGCGCATCTTCCAAAGATTTAACGCCACGCACCGCTGCATTGCCAAGCCCTTCTTTGACCTCATCGCCTTTCTCTTTTAATTTTTTTAAGGTTTCGGCAAATGTGTCAGCCTTTTCTTTTGTTGTTTCTAAATTAGGCATTAATGCCGCAAGCTGTGCGTCTAATGCAGCAATGGCTTGCCCCGTCAAATGCGCCTCGTTTTTGTCTTTCTCAAGGCCAGCCTCAAGGCTGTCGAGATTAGGCAACAATTTATTAACTGCATCAGTGAGACCAGGGAACGCCTTCTCGGCCAGCTTCATTGACTCATCAGCCGCAAACTTTACTGCGTTAATAATCCTGTCAAGATTATCGGTCATTGACGCAATTACAGCAATTACAGTCAGCGTTCCATACATCAACATTTTCTGTGCAGCGCGATACAATATCATAGCCTTTTGCGCTTTTAACAACGCACTGCCAAATTTAATAAACGCCAACGCTTGCCCAAGAACGGCTTTAGCAAAAAGATAGGATGTTACGGCAATTAAACTGCGCCGTAAAAAGTCAATATTACGCGAAACAAAATCAGCCATTCTGCCGATATTTGTAAATATAGATGGAATAAGGCGCACGCCGGACGCTAGGAATTGACCAATTGATGTTGCCAGCCCGTTACTGCTTTGCATCATATCGCCGAAAAATCTCGACACTTCGATCAACGCTTGATTAAAGCCAGCCTCGCCTATCGCCTTTTTGAAGGTGTCGAAATTATCGCCAAGATTTGAAAATGCGCCGTTTAAGGTTTTAGCTTGTTCTGCCATAGCACCGGCAAATTGCGTTTCACCCAACCCGACCAAATAGCCGGTAATAGCGTCTGCGCTTTTTTGCACTGTTGTCGTCATACCCTTAAAGGTAAACGAAACCTTGTCACCTTCTGTCTTGGCCTTGATACCAAATTCCTTTAGGCGTTCAAATTCTCCAACAGCCGCATCAGCCGCAGCCTCAACAAACTGATCAAGGGATTTGCCTACGCCGGACGTAATGTTGCCAAACGCCACCATCGTTTTAATTGATGGCTTTAAACCAACGGCAATCAGCTTGTTAAAACTGCCAACAACTTCTTTTAATGCAAATGGTGTTTTGGCGGCAAACACTTGTAATATTTCAAATGCTTTTGACGCGCTTTCGGCTGACCCTAAAAACGTCTTTAGTGATGCTTCTAGTGACTGAAATTCTCTGTTTGTTTGAACAGTTGACTTGACCAAAAGGCCAAAGCCGGTTGCGCCAGCTAGGCCAGCAATGGCGGTCTGCACGTTGAAAACCGCGCCTTTGATTTTGCCAAGGCTAGAACGCAAGCTGGCAAACGCTGTGCCGGTGTTATTCTTAGCGGTGATTGTGATCGGCAGATTATTTTTCATTACCATTTTCAATCACCCTAAAATAAGCAAACCATTCGTTCAATTCATTTAGCGTCAATTCTTCAATTTCAGCCTGTGTCTTGTGAAGGCGATCCGCCAAGGCCATCATATTCAGCCTTAACGGGTCGCCCTTTAGTTTTTTTCAGCGTACTCAATGCTTTCAACATCACCAAACATCTGCCCAGCAATATCAGCAATCAAGGCCACGCTGTCACCCATCAGAAACATTTTATCTTCAAGAGTGAACAATCGCTTGCCATCGGCATCTTCAGCTTTGCTAATAATCAAATCAACCATACCGCTGATCGTCATATTGTTAAGAAAGTCTTTGTGCTTTCTTTGCAGCTTGTCGATGTCTCCGGCGGTAATGGCTCCAGAATAAATAACCAACGGCTGACCATCTTCGCCCCACTCATCAACTTTAATGACCTTCCGGTCGCGGTTACGCCTTGCGGCGATCTGTTCTCCCAAGCCCATAATTTACCCCTTTAAACGACAGTTTCAGTTAGACCACCAGTGCCTTGCAGCGAATAGGTAGCGGTGTTAATGCCATCAGATGTTACACCGATTGAACGGCTGGTGACAATCGCTGAACCAGTCAATTGATGGTCGCCGGTTGTGTTGCCTTCCATCTGCAATTTCAGAACAACAGTATCGCCAGCGGTTACGTTGTTTTGCGCTGTGTCTGTGTCGTCAAAATATGTTTCAACAGTTGCGGTGAAATCTGTGAAGCTGGCTTTGTAAGTCTTTGAGGTATCGCCCATCACTGTATCTTCAATAGTGTCGGCAGTCTCATCAACAGAAAAGCTAATCACTTCAGCCATTACGTCTGTGCCGATTAGAACGACACCATCGTTTCCTTTAAAAGTAGCCATCGTTTTAAGTTCCTTTTCTAAACGGCAGTTTCAACGTCATTTTCTTTGGTGCGGTATTGCACCGATATTGTAAACCGACCAACGGCCACCGGCTGTTCGCCATCGCCCGAATAGTCAGCCTCAAACGCAACAACCTGTGCATCTTTTGCCAGATTGTTTAGCGTTACATCAGCGGCAATGGCCTCTTCAACCTCAACCGCAATAGTGTCCAGCGCATTATCATAATTCGCTGTGCCAATAACATATGCCTCAACGGCGACATCTAAAACCCGATTTACTGAACGCGCCAGCGTAATTGTATCAAATTCGGTCGCTTCGCTCTTGGTAAAAATACATAAAGCTGGCAACTTTGTCTGTTCTAGCGGAAAGATACGGCTGCGGAATACGTTGCTGCCGGTTGTGGTCAATCCCGTCAATGTCGTCACGATCTGGTCGCGGATTTGCTGCCGGACGTGTGCCATTATTGTTTTTCCAATACCAGCGTGGTCATACCAGTGCCGTCATCCTGCACAATCCGCATCGTATAGGCCACCGCGTTGATCGTAATAGTGTCGCCTTCAGCGGCTGTGCTAACGTCTGCGGTGCGGCAAACAAATCGCGGTTGTTGTAATGCAAAGCCAACGCCCCCACCAGCGTCAACCTCGACAAAATCATTATCAAAGATGCCGTTAATCGTGGTCGCATTATAGGTCGCAGCAACCCCGAAATCATCAACGCCAACAAAAATGGCGCGGTGATCTGCGGTTTCGACTGCCATTAGTCGGCATCCTCATCAGCAACTTTAGCCACTTTAGTCACTTTAGCTGACCATAGCTTTGCATAACCGCGATCAATCAGCTTGTTTGCTTCATCTTCACGCACATCGTGATCTTCGCCCTCAAGCATAATGCCGACTGAACCCGCTTGGCAGTCTTTTAGCGTTGTGATTTTGATCAGTTTTGTTGTCATTTTTTCTTTGTGTTCCGTTTAATAAGGCTAGACGCTGATTTTTTTGTTAGGCCAATTGCCCGATCAGTGATGCCTTGCTTTTCTTCATACACCTCAACCTTGCCAGTATTGACCAGATCAAACCCCACGTTTTCAGTAACCTCGACGATATCGCCAACAACGTGCGCTTTACCGCCGATCAGAATATTCCGCTTGCATTTGATTTTCATATTAGCCCCCTATAGGGTGAAGATAGGGCAACCGAAGCTGCCCTATCATTATATTTATGCGTCGATGTCAAGACACGCAGCAAATGACTGTGCGTGACGAACAGCAATGTCCAGCTCTTGCATTACGCGGATACGTACTGCGCCGGTTGAACCGGCTGTGTATGGATCCACAAGTACATCTGGTGTGCTAAAGAAGCCCATCATCAGTTGGCTAAAGTCACCAAAGATCATTGCAGAAAGTGCGGTTCCAGTGCCTTTGGTCAGATCAGATGGAACATTGTTGGTTATTGAAAGATTATAACCATACAAGCTGTTCCAAGGTGCATCTAACAGCATAACGCTATCTGTTGACGCAACCTTTGCAGTTGAAGCCATCAGTGACTTAACCTTTGGATTGGTCAGATAAGCAAGCGTGTTGCCGTTAATAGCAGCATTGTCAACTTCAACTTCTTTAACCAAGTTGACAATATCATCCCAAGCAATCGCGCCACCGTTTGTGCCAATTGCAACTGAACCGATACCGGATGTGCCAGTGATGCCGGTTGGCTCGTTAGAGCCGCCACCTTCAATCGCAACATCTTCAATTTTTTGTGCGATTGCGTTCAGCAGATCATCACGAACAATCTGCTCAACCGATGGATCAGACTGGATCATCAGCAAACGAGAAATGTCGGTGAATGCTCCAAGTGATTTTGGAGACATTGTGATTTGCGAAAACACAGCGTTCACCTCAGATGTCGCACCATTCTCAGCAACGAAACCGGCAGATACGCCAGTTGCTAGCTTTGGAATAGCAACATCGCCACGCAGACCAGTCATAAAGCGTGCGCCAAGCTCGTTAAACACCAAACGTGACCGCAGGGCATCAACAAACTGATCACCAAGATGGTCTGTGCCGACTAAGTGACCACCGGCTGTAGCTGTCCCAACAGTCAGGTCACGACGACCGCCCCAGAAGCTATCTGGCGCATAAAAGCCGCGTGCCTCGCGTCCAGTGCGCTTTGCGATTTCTTCTGAAACCTCGCGCTCAAGACCATTTAGGCCAGAGCCATTCACCAAGCCGCGAACAGCTTTGATGAACGAATAGTCGCGCTGCTCTTTAGCTGACATATCAACCGCACCGGCTGACTGCTCAAGTGGCTTACCTTCGCCGATTGCGTCCAGCAATGTTGCGCGGAATTGTGCAACAGACTGACCTTCGCCGATAGCTTTATCGGCTAGATCACGCCGATTGTGTTTAACAGCAAGATTGATGATCTCGCTGGCATTCTTTTGGAAATCGCGCTTGGCTGCTTCAGCGGCTGCTTCGCGGATTTCGTCGTGATTTACTTCAGACATTTTAGGTGTCTCCTTTTGTTTAATCACTGGTTCAACAAATTCAGCTTTGCGGTTCACGCCGACACCAGCGTCAGCGGGAACGGATACAATGCTGGCTTCATACGGAACCCACGAGCTAATAGCGACCGTCCCGTCGCGTTCATTCTTTTGTTCCATTTCGCGGATTTGGTATCCGATGCTGACGTTGCTTCGAATACCGTCCTTGACGTCTTGATAAACCTCTTGTGCCAGCGCGCTTTTTCCAAAGCGAACCACTGACCGCAACTTGCGATCAGCTTGATCCAAATAGGTACGTTCAATAACGCCAATCTGCTTTGTCAGATCGTGATCCAGCAATAATGGCGCGTGGCCGCTGTCCAATCTTGACAAATCTACCGCGCCATCGCTATGACGCAAAACCTCTAAACCAAAAGAACGCTCAACGGGTTCTTCAGATGAAATCGACATTCTGACGCGGCGGTCATCTTCCTCGACCATATCCGCTGCGCGCGCGCGAAACACAAGTTCGCCACGATCAAGCCGATCTTCATTATGTGTTTGTTCGTTTTCCATTGGTGCATTATCCACCAATTCATCGCTATTTTCAATTGGTTCAATTTCAGACATTTCAATGCCCCTTTCGCCTTCATCTATTCGGTCAAGCGCAGCATCTTTTGCCCTTGCCCACGTTTGACCGGCATCGCCGCCCCACGCTGCCCACGCAACGCGACCTTTGGACGGATAGCCATCTTCACCGGCAGAAAAACCTTCGGCTTGCTTGTCGACCTCGTGCCGACTAAAAAAGCTGTGCATCCGGCGCACTGTATCGGCAGATAGCTCTTGCCGGTTAGCCAGTTGTGTTGCACGCGCTACCGCAACATCAGTGCCGCCTTGCTTGCCCTCTTCGCGCCACTTTTTGAATTTACGAGCTTCCGCTGCCATACCGTCGGTTGGCTTTAGGCTGATTTCAACGCCTTTATACGTCGCCATCTTTTTTGCTCACTTCTTCCTCTGATAGCTTTACGCCGCCAAAACTAGTTAATCCACCGCCAAACGGCTGGAAGGCTGTCTCAATTCCAAACCTTTCGGCAAGCTCTCTTTCCCGATTAACCTGTTCAAACACTTCTTCAGTGTCACGCCCATATTGGCTGTGCACGTCTTGCAGACTGACAATGCCGTTTTGCAAAGCTGCAACACTTGCGCTAATTTCTTTTGACGGGTCAACCCAAGCAAAGCCGCGTGGCCGGTAAATTACTTGATCTGCAAACAGGTCATATTTCCCCATCGGCAAATTAACGCGGCCAACAGTAATAGCCATTTCTAGCCAAGCGCGATAAACCGGATCAATAAACTGGTCGATCATAAATTGCTGCACCATCTTAAAATGGTCACGATCTTCAATTGTGCCTTGCCGGATGCTGCTATAGCTAACGCCTTCAAGGTTGTTTGCCAGCGATACATAGCTGACCCCAAGGCCTGACGCGATCCCGCGCAATATACCCTTTTCAAACTCCGCAAAGCTGTCAGTCGGGTTTTGCGGGTCAAAGGCGGTAAATGACATTCCAGCCGGTAACTGCGTAAACGTGGCTGGCTCCGCTGACATTATTGGCGCGTTATTGTCGTAATCGTCGCCGACAAAGCCATCGCCCTCTGGGCTGGTGAAAAAGCCCATCTTTGATGCGGCAACCCGCGCATTTACAAGCGTCGCCTCTTCATAACCGTCCAGCATCTTTAAACGGGTCAGCACGTTGCTCATCCAAGGCACGCCACGGGTTTGCCCAGCGCGGTCTTGCAAATAGCAGTGGATAATCTCACTAGCCGGCACAATCTTGTGATGACGCTTTGTCTTGCTGCCATACCCTTGATCGTGATGCGGGTGATCTTCAAACAGATAATAGTTTAGCGGCTTGCCGGTGCGCCGATCCAACTCCACGCCCATACGCACTTCATTGCCGTTTGCTAATCGTGCGTCATAGCCCTCATCGAGATAGTCAGCTTCCAGAAACTTTAGCGAAAAGCCAAATGGGTTTCCGGCTGGGTTCTTGATTTTTTGGATTAGCACTTCACCATCGCGTGCCAGCGTTTCCATAAACAGCCGCTGCGCTTGCACCCACGATACGCGGCCATCTACTGTGCAAAAACCAGCCCGACCCCACTGTTGCCACGCTTGTTCGATGATGCGATTGCCTACGCTGTCTAGTGAATTATCGTCATTGCGCTTGCGAACCTGTATTCGCACGCCATTTGCGCCGACCACGTTTGTCGACATAATCTGCAAATATCTTTTGGCATATGGATGGTTACGGCTGATTTCGCGGCAACGATCCCGCAAAACGCGCAATGATGGCTTAATTTCGCTGTCCGCCGATCGGCTGCTAGATACAAAATCACTGAATAATCGGCCAGTGTCAGCCCCGTGAAACGCCCGAACCGCCTTGCGTGGCTGGGGCTTCGCTTTGAAAAAGTCAAAGATGCCCATTATTAAAACCTCACTAAGATGGTTTGACTTGACCGATAGCCGTTCCGCGCATCTTCTGTGCGGCGTTCCTTAACATATTCTTTGCGGTAAAAGTCACGCGCTTCGATCAAATCTTGGAACGACATTTTTGTCAATGACCGCCCGTTGATGCTATAGCTAGAAACGTCAGCATCAGCCTTGCCTTGCAAGATGCTTTCAATCTTGGCGATCATTATTTCAGCGTGCGTGCGCGGGTCAGCCCCATTTACGTCCAAATCTTCAACGGCTGTAAATGTGCCCGTCTCAATTACAACGCGGTCGCCAGTTGCGGTCTTTGTGACCTCTAGCTGCCAGTGATAAAAGCCAGCGACAAATGTTGCGCTGGTCGCGCTATCAACCTCAAAGACATATGTGCCGTTTAATTCTTGCGCCGCAACCTTGATTTCGGTGCTGCCACCGCCGGTAATGCGTGCGACGTATTCCATAGAATAATCGGCAAGCGGATAATCATCCACAAGATCGGTGCGTTTCCAAAGCAGATAATCGCCAATAACGATCTTTTGCGGCTGCTGCCCGTCTGGGGCTTGGTCTATATCAAATCTATTTGCCACGGCACGCCCCCTGCGTAAAGAATGATTGTTTTACTGGACGTTTGTTTTTCGCGTGACGCCCTTTGCGCCGGATTGGTGGCTTTTCAAGCCGAATGATCTCTGCAAACTTTTTAGCCATTATCGCCAACTATTGACAAAGCCACCCTGTTTAGGGCGGCGTGCAAGCGGGTTTTGCTGTTGCGGCTTTGGTTGTGTTTCTGGTTCCGGCGCATTAACGACCCTATCGGCAACAGCATTTATATTCAGCGACAAGATACACAGTGCAGCATATGCGTAAACCCTGCAATCAAGTGCCTCATTCCTTGTGCGCGTTTTGACAAAATCGCGGCGTGGGAACCCTTTTTGATACTTTGTGACGATTTTCTCAGAATTTGCTAATTGCTGATAATACTCGTCAGAACGCCCCGCCGGAAAATGACAATAGCCCGCACCTTCAGATTGTACGCGCAATCTGGAAAAAATCAATTCCTTGATCGGAAAAGTGCCGACGGCAAACAATTTAATTTTACCAATGTTGTTTTTTGTCGGTCTGGACACTAATGGACGCTGTTCGCCGCCCATACCTTTGATAGCGAAAATGCGCCTCCCCTCCCGTGGCCGGACAAAATTATACACCGCTTGCGTATAGTGACCACCACTATCTATGCAAGCTGCCCTAATGCCAAGCTGGCGACCGCTTTCAGTCGTGTAGGCCACCTTTAAAATATTATCAAGGTCGTTCCACAAATGCGGCGTGCTAGGGTCGCCATAAAGCGTTTTGTAACCCAGCGACCAACTTTCTTCATCACGACCCCAACCGACGATCTCTAGTTCAAGCCGGTCATCTTGCACGTCAATGCCAGCAGTAACGACAACAATTGGCTCTGGTATATGTTCACCCCACTCATCTTCGCGGCTTTGAAAATCAATGTCCCCTACAGTTTGTCCTTCATCTTCCCACGTTTCTGCTAAGAATACGTTGCAAAAAACCCTTAATGTATCTGGTGCCTTTTTAGCCGCTAAAAAATCCCTTGCCGCGTCGGCAAGCGGTGTCCAAGGCGAATAAATACCATTTAAATGAAAACCGGCTATTTTAATATGAGGATATTTCGCAACCCATTCCCCGTTGCGCACAGCGCGGTATCTAGCCGCGTCATCCCATACACTTCCGCATTGCTCACAAATATAGCTGGCAGTTTCCGGCTTGTCTTTTTCCCACTGTACCTGAGACCATTTTAGGGTTTGCTTGTGACCGCAATCGCGGCAAGGCACATAATACTGCCTTTGATCGCTCTCCTGATATGCTGCCTCGATCCTAGATGCGCCTTTGTTAGTTGGCGTGCTGACCATCACGATTTTTCGGTTGTATGTAAAGGTTGCTGTTCTTTTTCGGCCTAGATCAATAGGGTCGCCCTCTGTCCCTGCTGAATGTGGGTATCTATCAACCTCATCAAAGAACACGCACCTAACCGGCCTAGATGCTAGGCCGGCAGGGCTGTTAGCACCTACAATAGCTATATAACCGCCGATGAAAGATTTTTGCAGCAAGGTGTTTCCGCTATCGCGGCTGCGTGGGTCTTTTACCGCATTTTTCAATGCCGGCGTATCTCGCAGCATCGGGGCAAGGCGGTCATTACTCCACGTCTTGCCCATTTCTAATGTTGGCTGCACAACAAGCATCGGGCTTGGGTCTTGCGAAATGTAATAGCCTACAGCGTTGTTTATGATTTCGGTCTTTCCGATTTGCGCGCCGGTCATAAAAACAACAGTTTCAATGCTAGGGTCGGATATTGCCGCCATCATACCCCGCTGGTATGGAGCGCGGTCTGTAGACCATAAACCGGCCTCTGCGCTGCTTTCCCTTGACAAAACCCTATATTGGTCTGCCCATTGATCAATAGAAAGATCAGGCGGCGGTGCTAGGCTCTGTAGGGTTTTCTGCGCTATCTTCGCTAGGTTCTGACCCACGCAAAGGTTGAGTGACCCTGACTTCAACTTCTGCGATTTCTTTGAGGGCATCAAAAATATTTTCCTTTAAAATGCTTTTGACTTCAACTAACTTTTCGGCTGCGTATACTTCTGGCGCAACACGTTGCGGGAATGCAAGCAATTTTTGCCGCATATTTTGACTAACATCAATCCAAGCCTTTTCGACGTCAGCCGCAGGGATAAGCTGCTCTTGTATTTGCGCCTTTTCCATTTCCGCTAAATCGGCGCGGGTTTTAGTCAACCTAGTGCGATGCGCGTTGTAATCATCTCCGCTAGTATCTGCCCTGATTGACCTTTCTTTTAAATATTTTATATAACCCTGCACCGCCGGCACAAGCTCGTATCTGCCACGCTCCGCTTTCGGGATTACGCCTTCATTAGATAATTGCTGCACGCGGCGCGGGGTTAAATCTAATAGCTTGGCAATAGTTTGTAGTGGAAAGGTTTGCGCAGCCATTATTTTTTGATCAACCTCATTCCGTATTCATTTGGCTCTGAGGGGATTTCTATGTCATCGCGCCGGATTAGCTTATTTTTTTTAAACGGCTTATAATCAACGTGATGATGCCATCTGCCAAACTTCCAAACTAGCTCAGAGACATCAGGGTGCATATCAACCTGCATTTGACTTTTTGCCAGCGTTCCCTCTTTTGCATAAAATTCCTCTGTATTACCGCCTTTAATAACTTGCGTTGTAGTTTTCATTTGCAAGAAAGCGTTGAACTGAATTGTGCACCAGCCCGCTTTTAGCATACGCAAAGATAGGTCGGTGTCCTCGTTATATCTGCCCCGCCAACGAAAAGGTGAGCTATTACGGATAAAATTGCAAGAATAAATGCGCGTATTGCAAACGAAAGGCGGCATTTTGCTTTTACGGGATGCAAACATAAAATAATTTGGACCAGCCATAGACACGTTTTTGTAACGTAAAACAAAATCTTCCATAGCACGCCAAAACGACGGGCTGGTTGTTTTTATCTTTATATTATTGTTTAAGCGATAAAAGCCATTAATGTTGTCATCCATTACCCAGTGCCATTCGTGACCATTCGAAATAGCGTGATCCCACGCAAAATTCCTTGCCGCCCCTGGTCCCTTGCTCTTTGTATCGCCTAAATCATCGAAGGTGTCATAATCGCGCTGATATTGCTTATCTAGCACTAATATCTTTTTTTTATCTATAACCGACGCATAATCTTGATATTGCTGTTCTTCGACAATTATGTGATAAGGCACGCCCATTTCTTCTAATGATTTCGCAGTTAGCCTTGTGTCGTGCCGTCCCTTCGATGGGATATACAGCGGGAAATTAGGCATCAGCGACATATTCTTTGTCCGCCATTCTGTCTATTTCAATTTCTGGAAACCAAACATATCTTGTGCGGTCAGAAATCTTTTGATTGATTAACGCCGCAAATTGATCAACTGCCTCTTGATCTTTGAAGTGTATCGGAAAAGAACGGAAGGCGGTCTTGTCTTGCTGGTTAAATTCCGGCATCCCCGTCCATTCGGCTTCAGCGTCATTTTCGCCCTGTTCTTTTTCTAAAAACAGATTTTCAATCTCACCAAGATCAAAGCCGGTTTGCGTAACGTCATATCCCTCTAGCTGTAAATCGCCAATTTCCAAGGCTAATAAGGCGTCATCCCATTTCGTTTCTTCGGATACGCGATTATCCGCAATCCGATACGCCTTTATTTGATTTGCTGTTAAGTCTGTAGCAACGTGAACCGGCACGCTTTCTAGCCCTAGCTGTCTTGCCGCCTCTAATCTTGTATGTCCAGCAATTACAACCATTTCGGGGTCAACGACTATAGGCTGCCGCCAACCAAATTCTTTTATAGACGCGGCCACTTTTGCTATCGCCGCATCATTTTTGCGCGGATTTTTAGCATATGGAATGATTTTGTTTATTTCCGTTTGTTTAATATCCATTGTAAAACGAAACTCCCTTTTTATTTCTACCGCTAGCCATCTTTCGTGCTGCTGAATAACC
>Ga0222714_10001391_pt1 | contig 27282 bp, 19 predicted proteins | sample C33_3DmetaG_FD_165048 | JGI IMG/M metagenome (GOLD analysis project Ga0222714, IMG submission 165048) | Estuarine water microbial communities from San Francisco Bay, California, United States - C33_3D | ecosystem: Environmental > Aquatic > Marine > Unclassified | place: USA: California...
CGTCTGGCCATTGCTCCAACTATATGTATAGCCCGGTACACCGCCAGAAACACTTAGGTCAACTCCACCACTCGGCGTGCCAAAACATAAGGCAGCAGTCGGATATAAAGTTACTGACATCGCGCTTCCAGGGGCAGTAACCATACCGGTAAAAGTTGCCGTACAACTATTAGAATCGGTAACTATAACCGAATAATTTCCAGCACTCAAATCATATAAATCTTGAGTGCTTTGTCCAGTATTCCATTGATATGTAAACGGACTTGTACCACCAGTAATGGTTAGGTCAACTATACCATTGGTGTCGCCTAAACAAACAACATCGTATACCGTGCCGTTAATTGTAAGTGCGCCACTTGGCTGCGTAACATCAAAACTTAAGAACAAACCACATCCCAATACATCTTCTACATTAACATAATATTGACCCGCTGCTAGATTGGTGACATCTTGTTCAATTGCACCAGTTCCCCAATTATAGACATAACCTGGCATTCCGCCTGAAGGTGTTAAATCTATCCAACCATCAGCTCCATTAAAACAATTTACTGGATGCACCACACTACTCACAGCCACGGTGTTTGAAGGATCCAAAATCTCTACAGAAAGAGCCTCCTGACATCCATTTGCATCTGTAACAGTGAGCACATAGATTCCATTTTGAATACCGAAAATATCTTGTGTTGTTGCGCCATTATTCCATTGATAAGTATAACCTGGCGTACCACCTGAAACACTAGCATTTATAGACCCCGCAATTGAATCCAAACAATTGGCATTGGTATGTGTCTCGGTAATTGTCATGGAAGTAAGTGGCTGGGTAAGCGTAATACTGTCATATTCCAAACAGTTATTTGCATCGGTAACCTCGACATAGTACGTCCCGGCCGGTACTCCTGTTAAATCTTCAGTAGTATCTCCAGTAGACCAAAGAAAAGTAAAAGGAGGAACGCCACCCGAAACTGAAAAATCGATAGTGCCAGAAGAATCATTCAAGCACAAAATATCTTGTCCACTAATGGAGGTTATAATTGGAACCGCCAAGTTTAAAACAGTAACAGAAAGGCTATCAGCACAACCATTTGCATCCTCTACTTCAACTGAGTATTGCCCCGCTGCTGCTGCGCTTATATCCTCATTATATGAAAAATTACTCCAGAAGAATGAATACGGCGCTGTTCCGCCTGATGGCGTTAGGTCTATTGAACCTGGCCCTGTACAACCGGCATCCGTATGTGTTACCGATAAAGCAAGTGCAGATTGCGGTTGGGTTACAACAAAAGTCTGCGTGATGGTACATGAATGATCATCGGTTACCAAAACACTATAGGTCCCAGCTGAAAGGGTGTTGATATTTTGAGTCAGGTAGGCGCCATTATTCCAATTGTACGCGTAAGGAGTTGTCCCACCTGAAACGGCAATATTCACCGCGCCAATATTATCACCAAAACAGGCAATAGGTGTGACCAATCCCGACATTGAAAGTGGCGCAACAGGTTGTTGAATGGTTGCGCCATAAGTAATCTGACAACCATTGGAGTCAGTAATTTGAACATTGTAAGTGCCGATTGGTAATCCAGAAATATCTTGTGTAATAAAACCGCTTGCCCACAAATAAGTATAAGCTGGGGTTCCACCATTTACAGTTAAATCTATTGATCCCGTAGTATCACCATAGCATAAAACATTTTGTTGAGTATGGGTCACAGAGAGAGGTTGAGCGGGCTGGGTAACAACAGTTTGAATGGAATCCGTACAATTATTGGCGTCAGTTAAAACCAATTGATAGGTCCCGGCTTGTAAATTAGATAAGTTTTGGGTTATTTGACCGTTGTTCCAAAGCAAAGTGTATGGCAAGGTACCACCTGATAAAGTAGTATTAATTGAACCATTTGTTCCGGCATAACATAATACAGCAGTGGGAGTTGCACTCAAAGAAATCGGTTGTGGTTCGCTAAGCGTTATGCTCGCAGCATTCACACAGCCATTTGCATCAGTTACTGTTAATGTGTAAGTACCAACTGTTAAATCAGTAATATCAACGGCATTCGATCCATTGCTCCAAGAATAAGAGTAAGGTGCTGTTCCGCCTGAAACCGTACTAGAAATTGCGCCATCAGCAGCGCCAAAACAAGAAATGTTTTGACCGTTGTAATCGCTTACAATTTGCAATTGCACAAGTAAACTATCGGGCTGAGTAATACTAAAACTCGTATCTGACACACAGCTAAAACCATCGGTAACCTGCAATGAGTAAAGCCCTGGCGATAAATTATTAATGGAAGAAGTATTCTGCCCACTTGTCCAGGCATAGGTGATTGGTGCTCCACCTGAAACGCTTGTCACTATACTACCATTGGCTGCATTGTAACAAGTCACATCATCTAAGGAAACCAAAGAAATGGTTGGTTCAGGATTTACAACAATACTATTTGTTATATTGTTAAATGTACAACTTGATCCATTAAAAGAAATATCCAATTCATAAACCCCTGAATTGAAGGTACTTATATTTGCGAGGGATGGATTGTAAATTGTATCAGAAAATCCTTGGGGCCCAGACCAAAAATAATTGGCCCATTGAGAATAAGTAGTTGAAAGCAATAAGGAATCTCCCGGACATAGGGGATCATTATAAGTAAAATCAACTGGCGGGCAAGATGCCGTGGAAATCGTTACTTCGTTATTCGCAGAGGTTGGGCAACCAAAAGCATCATAAATATCAGAAGTTCCATTATTAGTTACAGTATTGCCCGAAAGCGTTCCCGTTCCATAAATGTATGCCTTGTTCTCTAAAGTAGAATCACATTTTAAAATCAAACAATCATTTGATACCTGAACCTGGAATTTAACCAAAACGCTATCCAATGAAGTATTAATCATACTGCCTCCATTAGTTGCTGATGCGCCAGTACCCACGCGGAATTTAACAAAACGATTCACAGCGTCGTATTCCGCCTCGTCATCACCTGAGCCGTCGGTTTTAGCGCCCGGATTGGCGCCATTTAAAACCACCAGTGAATTGGGTACATACGAGGTACGTATATCTAAGGTGTCAGTTATGTAACAATTTGCAGCCACATCGGAACCAATATTTTTACCTGAAACCGTATATTCGAGAATATCACCCGGCAAAACGGCACCTCCATTCAAGTCATTAACATAAACAGTTGCCCTTAAGTCCGGTTCGTAAATATCAATAGCCGAAGTTATGACCCGTGTTAGAATTGTTTCTGAAACCGTTAAAACTTTAATGTTTGCCGAAGTTGCGCCATTACCCAAATAATTTTGAGTTGTATTGTTGGGAATAAAAACATTGGCGTCAAGGCCTAAAGTATTATTATAGCTTGGGTTTCTAAATGGGGTCAGTACAGCATCGTAGCTAATCGTACTGTTAAATAAGTCAGTTGCATTATGGATCGCATCTGAAACCTGAACATAATTTGTGCCTACACCATTGAATTGAAGTTGGTCACCTGTTTGAGATCTATCACCATCGTAGGCAATAACCCCCAACTCAAAAGTTACGGCTCCTGAGAGAGGGGTTAAAAATCCTGAAATTGGAATATTCACAGTGTTGGTAGCCGCACCTTGACTTGTATTTGACAAGCCGTCAAAAACAGTAAGATTTTTATTTGATTCTCCTATGTTTTTATAAACTACGACAATTGACCATCCCCCAAATAAGTTGCTGCTATTGGTACGAGAAACCAAATCTGCAATCGTAAATCGCGATTTAATGCCAGCGTTTTGAACTATGCTTGTAATATTTTTGTAGCAATAATATGAAACGGCTCCGGCAGTATTATCTATAATTTGTTCAGCAATTAGGTTCTGATACGTACCATTATTCACTTTAAGTTTGATTTTACCCCGCTCATTGTAGTTGGAGGTAGATGTGTTAATCCTTGCTCCCCAATACAAACCAGCCCAAGTAATTTCAGAACAATTTGGTAAGTTTAAACTATCGCTTGAAGACATGAATGTAGATGCATCACCATCAATGTCTACATAAGTTTCAGTAAAGCTATTATTCTGCCCGTTGCCAGAAGGAGGGAATTGGGCTTGCGCATTGGTACAATTCGTTGAAGAATTACAAGTAACAGAAACATTACTTAAAAAACGGATACCCCCTTTTTGTTGGGTTTGGTATCGAATGTCAAATGGTGTAACGATTTGCGCAAAAAGCCCAGAACCGTTCACCAACATTAAAATGAGGAGTAGAAGAAATTGAAAACCTAAAGACCGAATCTTTTTATAAAATTCTTTCATAAGCTGTAATGGAGAGATTCATAGCTATGTTATAACGTGTAAATACTTATCTTGGTTGCCTTTTTTACAATATTTATTAATATTAGAATGTTTTAAAGAGGAATGTTTCCATGTTTTTTAAGCGGTAGCGCTTCGGCCTTTTTTTCGAGCATTTTAAACCCCGCAATTAGTGCCGAGCGTGTCTCTGAGGGCAAAAGCACCTCGTCAATTATGCCCCTTTCTGCAGCCCTATATGGATTGGCAAAAGTATCGGCATATTCTGCTTCCTTTTCAAGCCATTTCTCTGCTGGATTATCCGAATCTGAAATTTCGCGTTTGAAAATAATTTCTGCAGCCCCTTTTGCTCCCATAACGGCAATTTCTGCACTAGGCCATGCAAAACTCAAATCTGCACCCAAACTTCTCGAGTTCATCACACAATATGCTCCACCATACGCTTTTCTTGTGATAACAGTTATCTTCGCAACGGTTGCTTCAGCAAATGCGTATAGCAATTTTGCACCATGGTTAATAATTCCTCTCCATTCTTGGTCTGTGCCTGGTAAAAAACCTGGAACGTCTTCCAAGACTAAAAGTGGAATATTAAAACAGTCGCAAAAACGCACAAAACGGGCGCCTTTTCTAGAAGCGTCAATATCGAGAACACCTGCAAGTGCAGCAGGTTGATTGGCAATAATGCCAATGGTCCTTCCTTCAATTCTACCAAAACCTACCACAATGTTTTTAGCAAAATCTTCGTGAACCTCTCTAAAGCTTTTGTCATCTATAAGACAATCAATTACCTTTTTGATGTCGTATGGAATATTTGCATTTTCAGGAAGAATTTGATCAATGTGTTTAGTTTTGGCTGGCGAAAATTCAAAATTGGGAATCAATGGCGCTTCTTCCTTTGCGTTTTGAGGCAAATAAGAAATTAAATCGCGTGCCTTGCCAATACAATCGACGTCATTTGAAGCAGTAAAATGATTGACCCCCGATTTTTCAGCGTGTGTTTTGGCTCCGCCTAAATCCTCAGAAGACACCTCTTCATGGGTTACAGTTTTTACTACATTTGGCCCCGTCACAAACATATATGAGGTATTCTCAACCATAAAAATGAAATCTGTAAGTGCAGGAGAATAAACCGCTCCACCGGCACAAGGGCCCATAATAAGCGAAAGCTGCGGCACAGTACCTGAAGCCCTGGTATTTCTAAAGAAAATATCTGCGTAACCACTTAAAGAAACAACGCCCTCCTGAATACGCGCTCCGCCTGAATCATTCATGCCAATAATTGGCGCGCCATTTTTCATGGCCATATCCATGATGCGACAAATTTTTGCAGCATGTGTTTCAGACAACGAACCCCCGAGAACAGTAAAATCTTGAGAATAGATATATACCAACCTGCCGTGAATAGTTCCATATCCTGTTATAACTCCATCACCAGGAAATTTTTGCTTATCAAGTCCAAAGTTAGTTGAACGGTGCTCTACAAAAGCTCCTATTTCTTGAAAGCTTTTTTCATCAAGCAACAATGAAATGCGTTCACGCGCGCTCAACTTACCCTGTTGATGTTGCTTATCTATGCGGGCTGCGCCGCCACCTTGCTTTAAAGCTTCTCTTTTATTTAATAGATCCTGATCTTTTGCCATAGGTCAATATGAACTACAAAAGTAAGGCAATTTAGTCCTTTAAAAAAGCCCCTTTATTTTCTTGAATGATTAAAAAAAGCCAGAAGGCCAGAAAGAAAATTGTTGCTGTGAATTGGGTCCAAGAGAAAATGGCCAAGATTACACTCATCAGAATTAAAATCAAGGTTGCTAAAAATAATCTATTGGCTATGTTCTGAAGCATTTTGACAATATCAAAGGACCCACTTATCATTATTTCCATTCGACTTCGCGAATATTCCGTATATAATAATAGAGGTATCAGAATAAAGCCTTGTGGGATGAATAAATCATCATACCAAAAAAAATCTGAAAAAGCTTTATCAAATCTCCATGTGATATCGGAAAGCGCTGCATAAAAATGGCTTAATATTAAAAATGAGATAAAAAATAAAAACGGGCGAATAAGTTGCCTTTTGTTGTTGAGTTGAGGCCGCCAAAAAGCGTAAACCAAACGAATGAAATAATCAAAAATGATATACAACAAAATAAAATACAGGCTCCAATCCCAAAAAATAAAGCCAAGTAACGGAAGAAGAAACTCCCCGACTATTTCACTTATTAATTGTGCTCTTTTCATATACGTTTGCGCAAAACCTTTACGCGATCTTTAGATAATTGATAGGTAGAATCTATTTTAAGCGCCTTACCATAACTAAAGAGAGCATTAGTGAGGTCATTTTTATCCTCGTAAACAAGACCCATATTATGATATGAAGGTATGTGTTGTGAATTTACCTTAATGGCTTTCTTATAATAAAACAGTGCACTATCTAACTGATTGTATGAAAATTGTGCCAAATAACCCAAGTGAAAAAACCCATCGGCAAAGGTGGAGTCTAAAACGGTCATTTTCCGATATAACCCTTGGGCAGAGCGTTCTTGCCCAAATTTTTCTTTTGCGAATGCAAGGGCATATATAACCTCTACGTTTTTGGGTTGGAGCTGATAAGCTGTGGTATATTTTTCAATACAAATAGGATTTTCTTGAAACTCATAGATTGATCCTAAAAGCAGATAGGTTGGGTAAAAATTAGGATCTTGCTGAACGGCAGTCTCATAAGAGGAAATGGCCAACTTATAGTTTTCCTCTATTTTATAAATGGTTCCTTTTAAAATGTATGCATCACGACAATGCTTATCAATTCTCAAGGCCTGATTAACGTATTTGAATGCATTTTCGTGGTCATCGAGTAATACAAAAGTATTTGCTAAACCAACAAGCGCTTCAACATTATTAGGTGCTTTATTTACCAAATTTCTATACATCGTAAATGCCCTAAAAATATCATCTGCACTTCGATTCGATTTATATAAAAGACACTCTGCATATAGCACGCGGGCTTCAATATTTGTAGAGTCAAGCCTAAATGCTTTGGCTCCATAAGCTAAAGCTTGATCAAAAGCTAAAGAATCCATTAATTGATTTGCTTTTTTGATCAATAAAGGAATAGAATCTGGATGAGTAGCTAAGAGTTGGTCTAGAGTCTCCTTTTTTTTTGAATTCTTTGATTGTTCTTTACAGCCCAAGGCCAAACAACACAAGACAGATAGAATGAAAATGCAACGCATAATACAAAATTAAGGTTTTGAATTGGATTGATTCTTATGTAATTTTGCCATGTAAACTTTTGTCATGAAGCAAGGTCTCTTTTTATTGTTTGTTTGGGTTTTAAGTAGTTTGCAAACCCTTTATGCACAGTGTTCTCAATGTAAGCTTCTTGCAGAACAAGGTGAAGGAATTGATGAAAATAACTTTGCTGGCAATATCAATGGAGGAATCTTGTATTTAATGCTCATTCCTTACCTCATCCTCATTTTTTTATTTCGCAAACCCATTTTTAATTTTTTAAAAGGGCTGTTCAAAGCCAAGGCTTAGGACCAATTAATAATAATTTTTCCTTCAGAATCGCCAGAACCCAAGACATTATGGGCGTGAGCGAATTCTTTGTAAGAATATGCTTCTGATTTAGGCGCTTTGATTAAATCTGATTTATATAAATCGAGCATTGAACGCATGCTATTTTGAATTAGCAAAGGTTGTTGATCCCCTAATTTGAGCATGTTTATACCTAGCAAACTCTTAGATTGCATCATTAGACCAATAGGCAAGAAGATTCCCATTTCCCACAAGAATGAAATTTTTCCCAGAAGTCCTTTTCTAGCGCCTAAATCGGCCCCACCAAATAAAAACAACCTGCCTCCTGGTCCTAATAATTGAAGGTCTTTTTTTACACTACTCCCCCCCACAGCATTAAAAGAAGCCGTTAGTTTAAGACCCGCCAAATGCGTGGCGACGTATTTTTGATAATCCTCTTTTTTGTAATTAATTAACACATCTGCTCCGAGCGAATGCACATACTCCAATTTAGCATCATTGCCTACCTTACCATAAACTGTCGCGCCTTTTAATTTAGCCAATTGTACTAAAAAACTCCCCACTCCACCAGCGGCAGCATGTACCAAAACCTTATCACTTGTTTGAATAGGCGAAAGAACCTCGGCCATGTAGTGCGCCGTAACTCCCTGGGTTGCAAATGGCAAAGCAATATGCGCAGGCAAGTCATTAATTTCTACTAGCGCGCTTAGCTTGGTTTTAGCGTGTTTTGCATAACCTCCAAAACGCGTAAAAGCTAGGACCCTGCGTCCTAACCAATTTTTATCAACACTAGCACCTACCTCTTTAATAAGGCCTACAATTTCATAGCCCAACACACATGGCATTGGTGGGGCGTCCTTGTATAAACCCATTCTTGCCATTACATCTGCATAATTCAATCCGAAGGCTTCAGATTCAATCAAAACCTCATCGGGCAACAATGAATCTAACTCGATTTGCTGAAAAGTAAAAGCTTTAGATGCCTCACCGCTTGCCGATAAAACAAATGCCGATGTGCGCATTAGAAACGAGCCGTTATGCCGCCAATAACTTGAAATGGTTGTACAGGATAGCTGTACCATCGGTTATAGCGTTGGGCAGCCAAATTATTTGCTTGTATAAATACAGAAACTCTGGGGGTATAACGGTATTCAAGACCTAAATTGATATCTACTATAGTTCCTAAATCTACAAAAGCTTGCCCGCTTTCAATCTGTACATCAGGCGCGCTTTGTCGCACAAGCGCTTTTCTACCGGTTTGAATATTTGCATCCATTTGGGCATAAAACTTATCATATAATTGATAGGCCCCTCTTGCATTAAACTCCATTACGGGCAAATTCCACGCATAAGCATTATGATATAATTGATAAATATTATATCTGCCAAGTAATTCAATTTTAAGTTTTTCTTGAGCTTGGTAACACATTGATCCTTCAAAGCTAGTTTGGTTTAGCGTATCATATATTACTGTTAAGTAGTTATCATAATTAATCGTTGTATCGGTAATGAAAAAAGCTTTGTTTTCAATATGTAAAAAATGTGCGCCTAAATTGAAACTAAGCGTTTTAGATAAAGACCCCTTAAAACCACCATATATTTCATATGGATTATGTTCGTTTTGCAATACAACATTTGTTCTTATGAATGGATTGGTTGTACAAAGCCCATAGAGCGTATTTTGTTTTAAGCCCCCTCTTAAGCCAACGTATGGGATAAAAATATTGTTAAATAAAGAATATTTGAATTCAGCATTTGGATAAACATAGGGAACTGTTCCATTTTCGCGAATATCTGCTGTAATTATTACACCTAACTCAACTTTTAAACGGTCGCCTAGGGCTTGAGTCCATACGCCTGGTTTAAAATCTATAATATAGTTTTTAGCAACAAAACCTGTATCGCCAATGGCATAAACGCTATCTAGAATTCCTCGTTGGTAAAAATTTGAACGCAAGCCAATGTCCGAATAAAAGTGTTCATTTTTATAGTTATACCACAACTTGGTTTTGAAGCCAAAGTTATTTTCTGAACTGTGCAGATTTGAGATGCTATCTTCAGGACGCGTAGTGAAATAATGATAATTGGCTGTCAATGATAGATTTAAATGCGCTGAATCACCTCTAAGTAAATTGTATTGTGCCTTTCCTTTTGCAAGTTGAAATCTTTGAGCAATGCTATTTGCATCAATGGTATCACTGGGTATTCCATAATAATGAAAGCCATTGTTTAGATAATTTGCATCTACCTTAAATTGATAATTGCGCTCATTTATTCCAAAATATGCATTGGCAACTGATCGATCGTATTGGGCTGGTGCATAGGTGGTTTTAGTTCGGTCTTTAATGTCGCCAAAAGAACTTAAATGCTTAATTCCAGCACCATATTGCAAATTTCGTGAACGATCTGATGCATAATAAATTTCACCCAAGGGCATGAGAACAGAACCAATACCTGCCTTGATATAAAATGGATAGAGTTTAGAAAGTTTTTCAGTTGTTTCTACGGTTGCTGCTTGAATGGTATCGAGCAAAATTGTAGTCTGAGCTTGAAAAAAAAGTAAGGGATATTCCTTAATTGTTGTCGCCTTAACCGTATCGATGATTTTTGGATATTCCAAAATTCTAGTTGCAGGCTCAACTTGTTGATTCGTTATTGTATATATAGTGATGTTTTCACCGGGTTGGGCCCATGAATTGAGCGCAAACATGACAAAAACGAGTGTGCTGAACAATACTCTCATGGCCTAATCTTCATTATTAATTTCAATTATCATTTCTTGTTGAGGGGTGTCATTGACAGGAGGGTTTTTTAGTTGCATGAGCTCATCCCACAAATCAGAAGCTTCTGAAAGCACGCCATCTTGTTGGTTGGGATAAAAGTCTATAACAGATTTTAAAGTTTGTTCAGCTTGAAATAAATCATCTCGATTTATATGGATATGTGTTTGTAAAAGTAGGCCTTTAGCTATCCAATAATCGTAACTAGGCTTCATTTGTAATAAGGCCTTAACTTCTGTCTCTGCTTCCTCAAACATCTGCTGTTTATAATAGATGTCTGCCAATAGATATTTGGCTTCAGAACCCATGGCTGTAGTTGTATTCATTACCAACCACTCCAAAGAAGGTTTGGCTTTATCATATTGATTTAAATGATAATTTGAGACTCCAGTAGCATATTCTGCCTCTACCCTAATTTGAGGTGTAAGTGCAGCATTTTCTAGGATAAACGTAGCGTTTGTATTTGCAAGAGAATAGTTATTGGTCATGAAAGCACACCGCATAATTCCCAATTTCGCATCAAATGTAGAGGTTGGTTTGGTGGCAGCGCTCTCCATTCTCTGGTAGTATTTTAGTGCCTTATCGAAATTTTTATTAATGTAATAATAGGCTGCCGTTCTTGAGGAGGCATATTCAGCATATGTATTAATCGGCGTGGCGAGATATTTCTCAAATTGATTAATAGCAGCACTCGAATCTTTTGTTTTTAGTAAACTGTTCCCTAAATAAAAATAGGTCTCATTGACATAACGTCCATTTGGGAATTTTGATAAATAAATTTCAAATTTTTCAATTGCTTCTCTGTAATTTGTATCCTGATATGCCGCTAGTGCAGGTGAATAAAATATATTCTCCTTTTCTTCGGTAGAAATATTGGCACATGGATACTTATCAATTACCTCTGAGGCTAAGTCAGGCTTTTTATATCCAGGAGCATTATATACATCAATTAAGCTCAATACTACTTTCTTACAAACTTCACGTTGGCCTTCATAACTTGCTAAGATATCTTGGTATGCAGACTCAGATTTAGCATATTCCTCCATTTTGTAATAAATATCGGCAATATCCAGTTTTACATCGAGTAGGTATGGCGATTTTGGGAACTCAGAAATAAATGCCTGATAGGCGTCGAGAGCGCCTTCATAGTCTAGTTGTGACATATAGGTTCTCGCCAATTCATATTGGGCATTCATACGGTATTTTGAAACAGGTTCTTCCTTTAATAATTTATTCAAGGTCTGTGCTTTTTCGGAAAGCTGACCATTGAATCCTTGGGCCTTCGCTAAATAAAAAAGTGCTTTATCATTGAGTGCTGAATTGAGTTGATACGCCTCTTGATAATATTGAATCGCTTGTAAATTTTGTTTATTTACATAATACGCATCGGCAATTCTAAAAACCGCATCAACTACCTTATTTTGCTTAACAGGATTGAGTTGCAAATAGGTTCTAAACGACTGAATTGCTTCGTCGCGTTTGCCTTGTTCTAAATATGCATAACCAATATTGTAATAGGCATCAATTTTTTCAGGCAAACTATTTGAAGCAGGCGAATTGATAAATTCGCGATAGGTGTTTATAGATGCTGATAAATCATTTTTTCGAAATGAAATGTCAGCCATCCAATACCTCGAAAGGGCCACCATTTGTGGGTCAATAGGATACGTATCTACCCTTTTAAATGCCGCATAGGCATCGTTTAGTTGAGACTTTTGAAATAATTCCACACCATAATTAAAAGCAACGGTCTGATAAACTTTCTTCAATTCAGCATCCTTGGAGGGTAGTTTCTCTATCGATTCGAGGGCTTTTGAAAAATTTGAAGTATTGGTATAAACATTTACTAAATATTGATACACATCCTTTTTTCTTTTGGAATCTGGATATTGGCTTAAATAGTTTTCAAATGCTCTTACCGACTCATCATATGGATTGATATCTACTTTGAAGGACAACACTGCAAACTGAAACAATGCATCTTCTTTAATTTGTGCTAAAAAATTCATTTCTGCTGCGCGTTCAAATGCACTCCGTGCAGGCAACAATTTATTTAGCTGAAGATAGGCGTCGCCAATTTGATACATAGCAATATGGCACAAACTGTCTTTTGTTCGCGTTACCCGATCAAAATTTCTAATTGCTTTTTCGAATTGTTTGTTCTTATAATAAGCATAGCCCAATTCATAATAATCATCTCTAGTACCGCGCGCATTTTGATGGTATCGTTCCAAAAATGGTAAAGCCAAGTCATACTTCCCTAATTGATAATATGCATTGCCAATAATATGTTGAATATCAAATTCATTATTTACAAACCCGCAATTGAGCACCGTTGGAGCAAAGTCTATAACTTCTTGATATTTTTGTTGTTTGTATAATATTTGAGCAATGTAATAGGGCACTACGCCACAAAATGTCGAATCTGTTTGCAGGGCCTGAAATCCTTCTAGGGCCTCTTGTAAGGCTGATCGGACATAACTTATATGAGCGTAGAAATAGAGCGCGGGCTTTGCATATTGACTGCTGCCATTTTTAATATCTTTAAAGGCCAAATAGGCCGCGTCTTGGTCTTCATTTTGATAAGCTGAATACCCAAGTTTGAATAATACTTCTTCCTTTTGAGTAGAGTCAAGCCCTTGTAATTGAATCCTTGAAAAAGTTTCTTGAGCTGCAAGGTAGTCCTCAAACTGAAAATAATATGAGCCTACTGCAATTGCTATATCATTTCTATAATTATTTTCTGGGTATGCTTTGTTGAATTGATCTAGTAAAGCAATGGCATCGTTGTTGTATAGCTTTAAGGCGGAGAGTCCTTCATAATAATATGCCTTAATCAAAAATGGATCGTGTTCGTTTCGCTTTTGAGTTATGCTTTGATTTATAAAAGTTCTAAACTCCTGCTTGGCTGCACCATATTGCGCTTTGGTATACAATTCTTCGGCATTGAAAAACACCGCATTTTCTCCACCATATTTAACAGACTCTTGTGCCCAAAACAAAGTGGGAAATAACACAAGGAAAAAAAGTTTGGGCAATTTACGATTCATAGAATGTAAAATTAAAAGGGGGATAGTCCTGCACGCTTGGACTGTTTAAAAGTTTTAAACCTGAATTTGTTAAGATAAAATCGTTTCAACCGATAATAGGTTACAAGTATTTAAGCACTTTTGTCTAAAAATATCACCGTGTCTAATGTAATTTCTCTTTCACAAGCCAATATATATCAACAAGAGCAACTTCTTTTAGAGGGTGTTGAACTCGAATTGGCGAGCCAATCATTTGCATACCTCATCGGAAAAACAGGAAGTGGCAAAAGTAGTTTACTTAAAACGCTTTATGCAGAAATACCATTAAAAGAAGGTCAAGGAGAAGTTTGTGGATATAACCTCATTGGATTAAAAAGAAAACACATCCCATTCTTAAGAAGAAAAATAGGTGTGGTATTTCAAGATTTTCAATTACTTACCGACCGAAATGTACTAGACAATCTCAAGTTTGTTCTGGGGGCAACGGGGTGGAAAGATAAGAAAGGTATAGAACAGCGTGCCTTGAACTGTCTTCAACTTGTAGGTATTGAACAAAAAGCCAAATCACTACCGCACATGCTGTCTGGTGGGGAGCAACAACGGGTTTCAATAGCGCGGGCCCTTCTAAATCGACCGGCTCTTATTTTAGCAGATGAACCAACTGGTAATTTAGACCCTGATACTTCCAATGAAATTATGACCCTTTTATTATCTGTCGCAAAAGAAGAAAATACAGCCGTATTAATGGCCACGCATGATATTGGGCTTATGCAGTCTTTTCCGGGGAGGGTGTTGGCAATTGAAGAAAATAAACTAATAGAAAAACCCTAATCCTTGTTATTAGGGCTTGATAATTCGCCAACTACATTACTTTCTAAAAATTTTGGAATTTGATCTTTGGTAAAATTGGCTAGAGCAAACATTGATTTTGTGATCGCAGCTTCTACAGTAAGGTCGGCCCCACCAATTACACCAATTTGCTCAAAAAATGTACTTGTTTGATAGGCACCCTGCTTTACTTCACCACTTTGACACTGCGTAATATTTAGTATTATTCCGCCTTGATCAACATAACGCTTTAGTAAATCTTGAAAGTCGGAATTGCTGAAAGCATTGCCAACACCAAAAGTTTTGAGAATTAGAATTTTCACTTGATCAAAATCCAAAGACTGGCAATATAACTCAATTGGCATTCCTGGAAATAAATGCCAAATTATTACTTGATTACTCAAATCTAGTTTAGGTTCAAGCCGGGTGTTATTTGTTCTGAGCAGATGTTCTCGGTTCCATTTAATTTGAACACCAGCTTTAGCCAATAATGGATAATTGGGTGATGCGAATGCTTCAAACTGATGAGCTGAAATCTTTGCGCTACGATTAGCACGAAACAAGGCATATTCAAAATAAACCGCGACCTCTTGTAATATTGCCTCCCCATTGGCATCTTTAGCAGCAGCCATCTCGATTGCTGTTATCAGATTTTCTTTGCCATCGGTTCGAATAATTCCTATTGGCAACTGCGATCCGGTCATTACCACTGGTTTGCGCAATCCTTGCAACATAAAACTAAGCGCACTGCCGGTATAAGACATAGTATCAGTACCATGCAGTACTACAAAACCATCAAACGCATCATAAGCATCTACTATCCATTTTGCAATAATATGCCAATGCGATGGATCAATTTCTGAAGAGTCAAGTGGGGTCTCAAAACTTTTGACCTCAATATCGAGTTCGAAACGCTTTAATTCTGGAATGTGTGCGTAAAGGTGGTCAAAATTAAAACTTTCAAGAGCTCCAGTTTTGTGGTTGGTAATCATACCAATAGTTCCACCTGTATAAATAAGTAAAATCCTACTCACGATCGAAAGATAGGAATTTTTTCAGGTTGAAAAGCGACATCGCATTTTTAGTTGTTTGGGCTTCAATTTCCGCTGCACCTAACTGCAATGCTTCTTGCAATTTACTAACTACCTCTATGAGGAAAGCGGGTTCATTTCTTTTACCGCGAAAAGGCACTGGTGACAAATAAGGGGAATCCGTTTCTAACAACAATCGATTTAATGGTATTTGCTTAACCACATCAACTAATCCAGCATTTTTATAGGTTAACACCCCTCCGATTCCAAAATAAAAATTTTCATATTTTAGGATGTGCTGAACTTGTTGTACGCTGCCGGTAAAACAATGAAATACACCACTTAATTCAGGTGTCCATTCCTGATCGAGAATCTCAAGTAAAGGTTCAAATGCTTTGCGCACATGAATAGCAATAGGTAATTTTAACTCCTTTGCCCACTGAACCTGTTTTCTAAAAACTAATTTTTGTTCTTCGATAAAAGTTTTGTCCCAATAGAGGTCCATACCAATTTCACCAATGGCACAATATATTGCTGGTTCGGCAAATAACTTTTTTTCAATCTTGTTTAATTCTTCATTCCAAGATTCATTCACAGAGGTTGGGTGTAAGCCCATCATTGGTATGCACCGCGAATCTGAATTTGCAAGTCTTAAAAGCGCATCCATACTCTCAGAATCAATATTTGGCAATAGAATTGCACCTACTTTTGTTTGAGAAGCACGTTTCAAAACTTCATTGAGGTCAACATCGAATTCTTCTGCATATAAATGAGCGTGCGTATCAATAATCATAAGCTAGCCAAATAATTTTCCCATGCCCAAGCATCCCTAATTGCCTCATCTATACTTAAACGTGCCTGCCAACCAAGTTTTTCATGAGCTCGTTTCACTTCTGCGTAGATTTCAACAACATCTCCCTCTCTTCGCGGTCCAATTTCATAGGCCAAACTAAGACCCGTAATTCGCTCAAAGGAATTAATGATTTCTATTACTGATGTGCCATTTCCGGTGCCAATATTCAAATCGTCAATAAGGCCCTCAGCCTGACATTCTAAAAACTTCAAAGCCTTTAGGTGAGCCTCAGCCAAATCTGAAACATGAATATAATCGCGAATGCAAGTGCCGTCAGCGGTTGGATAATCATTGCCATAAACAATGAGTTTTGAGCGCTTGCCTATGGCAGTTTGCATAATAAATGGAAATAAATTGTTGGGCAAACCTATTGGTAATTCTCCAATAAGGGCAGAATGATGCGCTCCCACTGGATTGAAATAACGCAAATTAATCATCTTCAAATGGGGTACGCTGTGATGAAAATCTGATATAATTTGTTCCCCCATCCATTTTGTATAACCATACGGTGACATTGGGAGTTGTTTGGGTGTTGTTTCACTCACTTTTTTTACACCAATTGGCTGGCCATAAACGGTGCAAGATGAGGAAAAAACAAAATTTAACACGCCAAATTGTTGCACACATTCTAGCACATTTATAAGCCCTAGCAGATTGTTTTCATAATAACTTAATGGCTTTTCAACAGACTCGCCAACTGCTTTATAGGCGGCAAAATGAATAACACCTTCAAAAGAATATTTTTTAAACAAATCCTTAAGTGCCTCCTTTTTACAAATATCAATTTGATGTAAAATCGGCTTATGACCTAAAATTTGGGTTAAACCATCCAAAACTACTGGGTTTGCATTGCGCAAATCATCAGCAATAACTGGGCAGTAGCCATTTTCTGATAAAGCCACTACAGTATGTGACCCAATGTATCCTGCCCCTCCTGTAACAAGTACATACTTATTCATAAGGTAAATTTAGCTGATTCTATTGGTTGCTGAACAGCTTTGACTTAAGTTTGTTATTGGTCTAATGAAACTATTATATACATTACTACTTTTAAGTACACTTGGTAAGACATATAACCTAGAGGTAAAAGTCTATGGTATTCCAAATAACAAGGGGTCACTTTTCATTGCTTTGTTTAATTCAAAAGAGACTTTTCCTGAATTTGGAAAACAATTTAAAGGAGTTGTTGTCAAACATGATAGCAAGAGCTACACTTACCAATTTAATAATTTACCTCAAGGCAATTATGCGTTAGCAATCTATCACGATGAAAATAAAAATGGCAAACTCGACAAGAATATTTTTGGGGCGCCCACAGAAGCTTACGGATTTTCTAATAACGCAAGAGAGACCTTCTCTGCGCCAAGCTTTTATGCAGCAAAAATTTATCTAGATAGAGATAAAAAGTGTTCAATTAATATCTACTGATTATTCAAATTCGAATAAAACAGCCCCTTTTTCAACAACATCACCTGCTTGAATATTAATTGAAGATATTACGCCTACGCCATCTGCCTTTAATACATTTTCCATTTTCATTGCCTCTAATGAAAGTAAAGCATCGCCGGGATGTACCTCCTGACCGACTTTTACATGGATTTCAGTTACGCGACCAGGCATAGGGGCTTGCATTTCTTTTAGTCTGCGCAATTTTGGCTTATCTAAACCAAGAGCCGAAATTAGTTCATCAAGAGGGTGTGTTTTTTTGACTTGAAAGGTGCGGTGATTGACACGTATGGTTAATTCGCCATTTTCAGAATTGTCCAAAACAAGTTCTCCATGAAACTTCTTGCCTTCAAACTTGATTTCAAAAAAACGATGATCGTGCCATTTCACAACAGCTCCACCAGTAGTTTGTGTTATTTTATCGTCAATTATCCAGTTGTTCATGCTCCTATTTTATAATTTGAATAGCAGTATCCCCAGGTGATTCGATTTCATCATTTTTGGCAGTATTCAATGAAATAAATTCGATTTCATCAGCAAGCACCTCCATACAAATATACGCTTTATGGGCAAGGATTGCATTCTGAATTGATGAAGTGGTATCTATTTGAACAACGATGCGATCAGTGACATCTAAAGCTTTATCCTTGCGTAAATTTTGAATTCTATTTACTACTTCTCTGGCAATACCCTCTTCTTTTAAGATAGGGGTTATAGTTATATCTAGGGCAACCGTAAGGCCATTTTCATTGGCAACTAACCAACCTGGAATGTCTTGAGCTTGGATGTCAAAATCCTCAATCCCCAATGTTATATCCACGCCATCAATGTTGCCCGACCACCCCTGATTTTGTTCAATTTCTGAGATATCCTTTGCGCTAAATTCTTGAACAAGACCACTTATCGACTTCATTTGTTTGCCATACTTTGGGCCTATGGTTTTAAAATTAGGCTTAATTGATTTTACCAATATATTTGAGTCGGTAATCAATTCAAGCTCTTTTACATTTACCTCCGCGCAAATTAGGTTACTTACATGTAAAAAATTAGCAGCTTGTTGGTCATTGAGGACCGGTATCATAATTTTTTGCAAAGGCTGTCTTACGCGAATATGTTGCTTTTTTCTAAGTGCTAATACCAAAGAACAGGTATTCTGTGCCAAGGCCATTTGTGCTTCTAAATCAAGCTCAATTGCATTTTTGTTGACTGCAGGAAAATCTGCTAAGTGTACGGATTGATGCGCGCAAAGCGCTTTGACACCGTTTAAATCCATATAAAGTTGGTCCATGTAAAATGGAGCTATGGGCGCAGCTAAAATAGCAATCGTTTCAAGGCAAGTGTATAGGGTTTGGTAGGCAGCAAGTTTATCATGTGCGTCATCATTTTTCCAAAAACGACGTCTGCATAAACGCACATACCAATTAGAAAGTTGTTCATTAACAAACTCTTGAATTGCACGCCCTGCCTTAGTTGGCTCATAACTGGCGTATGCATGGTCAACTTCAGTTATTAAGGAATTTAATTTAGAAATTACCCAACGATCAATTTCTGGCCTTAGCTCGAGAGAAATAGGCGCTTCAGCAAAGGTAAAACCATCAATATTGGCATAGAGTGCAAAGAAAGAATAGGTATTATAAAGCGTTCCAAAAAACTTTCGCTGCACTTCAGCAATGCCATCGAGATCAAATTTAAGATTATCCCAAGGTTGGGCATTTGTGATCATATACCAACGCGTTGCATCCGGCCCATATTGATCTAAAGTTGTAAATGGGTCAATTGCATTGCCCAAGCGCTTGGACATTTTTTGTCCATTTTTGTCTAGCACCAGACCATTAGAGACCACATTTTTATAGGCCTTTGAACCAAATACCATGGTTGCAATGGCATGAAGGGTATAAAACCAACCGCGAGTTTGATCAACGCCTTCTGCTATAAAATCGGCGGGGAATGCCAAATTATTGTCAATGAGTTCTCTGTTCTCAAACGGATAGTGCAATTGTGCATAAGGCATGGCCCCGGAGTCAAACCAAACGTCAATTAAATCGGCTTCTCGCTTCATTGGCTTACCTGAAGATGAAACCAAAATAATCGGGTCTATTTTATGTTTATGCAAATCAATTTGCGCGTAATTGTCATTTGAAAAGTCATTAATTGTAAAATCGGCAATAGGATTTTGGGTCATGAGCCCTGCGGCTACAGCTACATCTATCTCTTCTTTTAAGGTTGCAACTGAATCTATACACTTACGCTCGTCACCATCTTCGGTTGACCAAATTGGAATGGGAATACCCCAAAATCTTGATCGTGAAAGATTCCAATCATTGGCGTTTTCCAACCATTTACCAAAACGACCACTCCCGGTTGCCTCTGGCTTCCAGTTAATTTGTTGATTTAGTGCAACTAAGGAATCTTTCTGATCGGTAACACGAATAAACCAAGAATCTAAGGGATAATATAAAACGGGTTTATCCGTTCGCCAACAATGCGGATAGGAATGCTCGTATTTTTCGACTTTAAATGCTTTTCCTTCGGCTTTGAGTTGTATGGCAATTTGCACATCTACCGAGCGCTCAGGGGCAGTTTTGTCGTCATAATATTCGTTTTTGACAAACATTCCAGCATATGGTCCAAGCTCTGGCCTAAACCTACCTTGAAGATCAACCAACGGGACAAGGCTACCTTTCTCATCATAAACCAAAAGCCCTGGAACACCTGCCTCAGCGGCCACACGTGCATCATCGGCGCCAAATGTTGGAGCGGTATGCACAATGCCCGTGCCATCTTCCGTTGTAACAAAATCACCGCTTATAATACGAAACGCTTCTGATGCATTTTCAGCAGGTTGTGCAAAGTCTAAAAGTTGTTTATATCGCAAGCCTATCAAATCCTTTCCAAGACATGTATCTAAAACGATATATGGTATTTGCTTATCACCTTGTTGATATGCCTCCAACTCGGATAATTGAGCAACCTGACAAAATCCCTTATTAAATTGATAGGAAACTAAATTGCTAGCTAAAATTACCTGAATGGGTTCAAACGTATATTGATTGTAGGAAGCTACTAAGGCGTATTCAATTTGGGCGCCAACTGTTAAGGCCGTATTTGAAGGAAGTGTCCAAGGTGTGGTGGTCCAAGCTAAACAGTGCGTTAAATGGCAAAAATTTCTATTAAATGGTGTTGTCTGCCCGTCTTCTAGCTCAAACATTGCTACGACGGTAGTGTCTTTTACGTCTTTATAGCAGCCTGGTTGATTTAATTCATGAGAAGACAATCCTGTTCCGGCTTTTGGGGAGTACGGTTGGATCGTATATCCTTTGTACAACAAGCCCTTATTGTACATTTGTGCAAGCAACCACCATACAGACTCCATATATTTAGAAGAATAAGTTATATATGGGTCTTGCATATCAACCCAATAACCCATTTTTTTGGTGAGCTCATTCCAAATATCTGTATAACGCATTACTGCTTCCTTGCAAGCATCGTTGTAAGCGTCGATAGAAATTTTTGTCCCGATATCCTCTTTTGTTATCCCAAGTTCTTTTTCAACGCCCAACTCAACTGGTAGGCCATGTGTGTCCCACCCCGCTTTTCTATGAACTTGTTTGCCCTTTAGGGTTTGATAGCGACAAAAAATATCTTTAATTGCCCGGCCCATCACGTGATGAATTCCAGGCAAACCATTTGCAGATGGAGGCCCTTCATAAAAAACAAAAGAAGGTGCTCCATTTCGACTTTCAATGGATTTTTTGAAAATGGATTCTTTTTGCCAATTTTCAAGAACCGATGCCGCTACATTTGGAAGATTTAATCCTTTATATTCAGGATATTTTGCTTTCATGAAGGTTTGCACTTTAAAGTCGCGAATTTAAGACAAATCAAGCTATTTTTACAAACTATGTATCTCAAAACAAGGCTTCATCGTCATTTAATGGAAACAATTTATAGTAGAAAATGCCGACTTGAAGAGCAATTACATGACATGCACCTAGAAAGTAAGCAGAGCAATAAAGGTTCTGCCGGCGATAAGCACGAAGTTGGGATTGAAATGGCCAACATAGAATTAAAAAAGCTTCAAAGTCAAATTTCCTTATTAGATCAACAGCTGTTTTCATTGAAAAAACTAAGCCCAGATCATCAAAATAAAGCACTGCGGTTGGGTTCACTTTTTAAGTTAGATAACACATGGTACTATTGCAGTGTTGCCCATGGCCAAATTCTATTTGAACATACCCATTATTATTGTTTAAGCCCAGAAGCTCCGCTTTTTAAAGCCCTAAAAGGGAAAAAAATAAACCAAACGGTGCAATTTAACGGCCGAGATTGGCACATCACTCAAATACTATAATAATTTCTATGGGTTCAGTATTGATTAAAACTCAGCATTTTGAGGGGTTCTTGGAAATGGAATCACATCTCTAATGTTAGACATTCCAGTTACAAACATTACCATGCGTTCAAATCCAAGACCAAAACCAGCATGAGGAACTGTTCCAAACTTTCGCGTATCAAAATACCACCACAATTCTTCTTGGGAAATTCCAAATTCCTTACATTTTTGCAGCAATACATCGTGCCTCTCTTCGCGTTGTGATCCGCCAACAATTTCGCCAATTCCCGGGAATAAAACGTCCATTGCCGCTACAGTTTTTCCATCCTCATTTAAACGCATATAAAAGGCCTTGATTTTGGCCGGATAATCAGTGAGGATTACAGGACATTTAAATTCTTTTTCAACTAAATACCGCTCATGCTCACTCTGTAGGTCAATGCCCCACTCTATTGGATATTTGAATTTCTTCTTCTTGTAATGATTAGATTGCAATAATAATTCAATAGCCTCAGTATAGCTCAATCGCTTAAAGGGATTTTCTATCACAAATCTTAAGCGCTCTATAAGGCCCATTTCATGGCGTTCTGAAATAGGTTTTTGACCTTGTTCCTGCCCTTCGCGTTCATGTAAAAATTGTAAATCTGCTGCGCAGTTTTCTACAACATAACTGCATATATATTTTAGAAATTCTTCTGTGAGATCCATGTTGTCTTTCAGATCATTGAATGCCACTTCTGGCTCGATCATCCAAAATTCAGCCAAATGTCTAGATGTATTGGAGTTTTCTGCTCTAAATGTCGGGCCAAAAGTGTAGACCTGACCTAGTCCTGTTGCCGCCAGTTCTGCCTCCAACTGGCCTGATACTGTTAAATTAACAGGTTTTCCAAAGAAATCTTGCTTGTAATCAACATGACCCTCAGGAGTTAAAGGCGGACTTTTTATATCAAGAGTGCTCACATGGAACATTTCGCCTGCACCTTCTGCATCTGAACCTGTAATAATAGGTGTGTGCAAGTAAAAGAAACCGCGCTCATTAAAAAACTGATGAATTGCAATTGCAACGGCATGGCGAATTCTAAAAACAGCCCCAAAAGTATTGGTTCTAAATCTTAAGTGGGCTTGCTCTCTTAAAAAATCCAGGCTATGACGTTTGGGTTGCATAACCGTTTTTTGAACTTCGTCAGGATGGGCATCTCCAAGAATTTCAATTTGCTCCACTTGTAGCTCAATAACTTGTCCAGCGCCAGTTGAACTCACCAATTTACCACTTAAGGAAAGCGCAGCAGCAGTAGTAATGCGTTTGAGTAAGGACTCATCCAATTTTTCAAAATCGACCACTGCTTGCAAATTAAGCAAACAAGAACCATCATTTAACTGTATAAAACGATTAGATCGAAATGCCTTTACCCAGCCTTTAACTGTGATTTGCTGACCAAGTAACTGGTCTGATTGACTCAAAATTTGCGCAATACGAATTCTTTTCATGCTGCAAAGTTAATGAATGTTTAAATTCTTTAAATCGTCTTCATTAACTGTTGGCGGAAAGACTTGTGCCTTTAATTTTGAAACCACTAATTCTGCAACCTTTTGTGCATCTTCTTGACTTTGAAAGCCATTAAGACCTGGTCTACCCGGAATTGTGGGTTGATCTAAAATAAGCTTCCCGTTTTTTCTTATCTGGTATCCCCACCCTTTTAACAAGTGAAGTGTAGAAATTTCATAATTTACCCGCTGAGTGATCTGAATTTCATCTTGAGCAATATCAGCATCTTCTTTTTTAGTTTTTTCACTTTGCTCGCAAGCACTTAATACCATTAAAGCGACAAAAATCCTTAGCATTTAATAAATTTAGCAGATTGCTGTATTTGATTGTCTTTTACAACTAAAAAATAGGTGCCAGATTCCAAAGTTCGAATATCGATTTGCCAATGGCCATTTTGCTCTATAAACGGCACGTTCATTTTTTGACCCAGAGATGAGAAAATTTCAAAATTTGGTGCAGATAATTTGAATTTTATTTCAATAAAATCCGTGCTTGGATTAGGGCATATATTAAGGTGTTGAGCCAAATCATTCTGCACTTCGGCAGTGCCACTATAGCCCCAAAGATCTTCAAGAAAAGTTCCGTTGTTATAACCAGTTCCAATAAAACCCCAGCCATCTAAATAAAATGCAATGGCATTTTTACGGCCTGGCCCAGGAATATTTGCACGCTGGGTCCAATTATTTAAATAATAATTATACTCCCAAAGATCCTTGTGGAAAAAATGATTCGCATCTTCTCCTGTTCCCAAATAACAAACTGGAAATGCAGACCAACCACAGGCCCCTGAACGCGCTGCTCCCGGAAAATTTGCTTTTTGTATCCATTGGTCAATTTGTGGGTTGTACATCCAAAAATCATTGCGCAACGTACCATCATCACCCGTACCTATAAAACCATAGGAATCCATTGAAAATGCGACAGCGGCTTGTCTTGGTGTTCCAGTAAAATCACTTATTTGAGTCCAAGTATTAAAAACTGGGTCATAGCAATAAAAATCATTAGTTAGCCCTTGGGCACTATTCCCAGTGCCAACATAAGCCTTATTTTCAATAACAAAGCTTACCGATTCTCTTCTAGGTGCGCCAATAAAATTAGCTTTTTGAGTCCAGGCCTCCGTATTTCTGTCGTATTCCCAGAGATCATCCATAAACCCTATGGTTTGTGTTTGTCCCATGCAAACATAGCCCTTGGTTTGACCATCAATTTCCAAAGAAAAAGAAACGGCACCAATTCTATCTAAACCAGCGCCTTGTTCTCCTCCAAGAGAAACCTCATCATCCCAGTCATCTTGATCAGCGCGGTAAGAATACATTTTGCGCTTGTATTCAAATTCATCTGTTCCAGCCACTATATAAGCACGGTTTCCAATTACAAAAGAACTCGCATCGGCCTTAGGGGGGCCATTTACGGTATCTTTTTGTAACCAATAATCTTGTGCGTTCAGCATGCCTACCGGTAACCAAAAAAACAATGATACGAATTTGGTTAGCCTCATAATTTATTGATTTTTTTAGCAAATTGTCCTGCTTCTGATTCAAAAACAAGAAGGTAAGTGCCTTGCTTGAACATTGAAAAATCAAAATCGAGGGCATTTAAGCCTATAAGGTTTATTTCATGAAGTTTTGTTCCTGAATTATCGTAAATAACCAATTTATTCAATTGCCCCTGCAAATTGGCGATTTTTAAATTTGACTCAACAGGATTTGGGTAAATTCTCAATTGTTCTTCAATGCGCTGCAATCCGGCATAATCTGCAGGAGCATAGACATACCAGCTTGCTTTTTTTCCAGAAACACCTTTGCCTGTACCTACATAGGCTTTATTACCGATTACAAATGATATGGCTCCTTTTCTTGCGCTACCACCAAATTCTGGCCGAAGCGTCCAAGCATCTGTTTGCGGATTATATTCAATCAGGTCTTTTAATAAACCTCCCGTATTGCCCAAGCATACAAAGCCGCGTCCTTCAAGGGTAAAGGTGGTTGCAGAAGCGCGTTCATAAGCTGGAAATTGTGCGATGGGTTCCCAATTATTCGCTCCTGGATTATAACAATACATATCTTTTTTGAAAATATTTTGATCAGTGCCCATGCCAACATATGCCTTTGAGCCAATAACAAAGGAGAGCATTTGATAACGAACACCACCAGGAAAATTTGCACGTTGCATCCATTGATTATTGCTCGGTTTATACTCCCACAATTGACTGCTATACATATTTGGGCCGATTTTCCCGCCACACAAATATCCCTTCCCTGCAACAGAAAAACCAGTGGCAAAGTAAACCCCTTGACCACCTGCCCCAGGAAAATCTGCAACTGCAGACCAAGAATTGGTTATCGGATTATAGCGCCAAAAATCTTTTAGAGTATTTCCAGTTGGGCCCGAAAGACTATCCATGCCAGAGCCCACGTAGGCAAAATCATTGATGACAAATGAGATGGCATCTCGCCGAGGGGAGCCTGGTAAATTTGCCTTTTGTGTCCAAGAATCAGACTGCGGATTATAGGCCCACAAATCCTTGTGAATAATCTCAGCAGTATCTACTCCACCGCATAAATACCCGATAGAGTCAATGGAAAAACCTGTGGCGCGTTCACGTTTACCCATTGTAACGTCGTTTAGTTTAGTCCATGTGTTGTACTGACCAAACATTACAAAAGGACAAATGAAAAACATGATCCTAAACCAACTCATTGCTTCACAATTTTTTGCTCGAGAACCAATTTCCCTTCATTTTCGATTCTGAGCAAATATATTCCAGCGTTCCAATCGGTAAATTGAATTTTTTGATAGTCCGCTGCCGCATCACTAAATATTAATTTTCCTAATGAATTATAAATAGAGATTCTTATTGACGACGACCCTATTATTGAGCTTTTTATGTGTAGCTCTGTGCTAACTGGGTTGGGGAAAATATTGAACTGAACTTCGTTGGCGTCCAAGCCAATGGTATTGTCTGTCGGATTAAATTGCCAAAAATCATTGAAATTTATACCATTCGTGCCTGTTCCAAAATAACCCCGATTATGTATAGCAAAGGCCACTGGGAAGCGACGCTTCGTGCCTTCAAATTCAATTTCTTGTTTCCAAGTGTTAGAGGCTGGATGAAAAGACCAAACTTGATCAGTAACATTTGACAGGCCACCAACATATCCACTTGTAATATACCCATGCTGTTCAATAGCAAATGCAGCGCTACCGTTTGTGCACAGGCCAGGGAAACTTGCTCTTTGGACCCATTGGTCATGTAGAGGTTTATATTCCCAAAGCTGATTGCCCGATTTTATAAAACCACTCCCTTCTATTGCAAATGAGCAAGACCAAGTAGCAAAGGAAATTGGGCCTTGAGCGCACAAAGACCAGGAATTGGTTTGTGGGTCATATTTAGCCAATTGATTGGCTTGATACACAAAACCACAATTATTGACAGAAAACGCTTGGCTGTCACCTGGATTACTCAAAATACAATTGGCTATTGGCGCCCAAGAATTGGTATTTGGATCGAATTTATAAAATTGAGTGCTCAATCCTGAACCTCCGCCTACAACAGGGCAATTATCAACTACAAAAGCAAGTGCACCATGGGTATTTACTGGAAAATTTGCGCGTTGTGTCCACGTGTCAGAG